>TARA_R110002012_G_scaffold91012_5_pt1 | contig 12972 bp, 20 predicted proteins | sample TARA_R110002012 | Tara Oceans TARA_R110002012 (sample SAMEA4396515) | marine metagenome | biome: Westerlies Biome; feature: [DCM] deep chlorophyll maximum layer (ENVO:01000326); material: water (ENVO:00002006), including particulate matter (ENVO:01000060) such as... | depth 40 m
ACCAGGTTCTGTATATTGCCAAATATGTGTAGCTTTCTTTTTTAAATCATGTATTGTGATAGGGTGTACTCGATACATCTTATCATTATTAATAGAGGGCTGATCCTGACCTGTCACGTCCTCATACGGAGTAGAATCAGCCCCCTTCAGCGACACAGTTTTGTTTGGTTTTGTCTGATCACTACGCAACTCGCCTTGTTTACTCATGGCATCTAAGGAGGTACTTGTGTCGCTCATAAATTGCCCCATTGGTTAGCCATTGCATCTGCTATTCCTTGAAAGGTTTTAGATCGTAATTTTTGCCTTTCCGCTTTTGTTTTGGCTTTACTTAAAATATCTAGATACCATTTCGCTTGTCTTTTCTTTTTTCCATTCTTATCTATCCATTCAAGAAAATCGCCCTTTTCAACAATATCAGTATAATATAGATTTGGTAAATTTTTAAGCCATAAACAAGTTGTTTTTTGTGCTTTATGACCAAACTGATATGGTTGTATTATTTGGTCTGGTTTTCTAATTTTAGTAGATATAACAGAAACTGGGTTTTCAATTACAATTTTATTAATAGGTGCATCCATAAGGCTTTTAACAAAATCAAGAGCTGCTTTTTGCGATTCATATCTTTTTTTATTTTTTGATCCATCTTTATTGTATAGCCATCTAGCACCACTTACGGCTAAATAAGTACAAGGAGGATGAGCAATCATTAAATCATATTTACCACTATATGCTTCTTTTATCGCATCTCCTTTTATATGCCATTCGGGTTTATTTCCGCTACACTCTTGAATATCGCAAGAATACGCTTCATGGCCTAACTTTCTAAATGCTTGCGTAACAACTTGGCTCTCTTCACAAGCAACCAATACTTTCATTATTTACCTCTGCCTTTATCTGCTCTTTTAAATATAGCAACATCACATTCTTTAGCATATTTTAATATTCGTGATATTTCTTTCTTTTCTTCTTTTGGCAAATGTCGCATCATAGATCGCAGCATACGAATTAAAGTAACTACAGTTGAGGAAGTCATCATTGTTATATCTAACTTTCCTTTTGTAGTAGATAAGAATGATTCTGCATTAGGCTTGTACATTATTTATCCTCCGCTTTATTAAACTTCATACTCTGTTTTACTATCAGTCCATATTGATTTATTCTCATCAATTCTGCATACTTCTACTACAATTCTATCTTCTCGCTCAAAATTACCTTTGGTTGTTTCATGATTGCTAAATAAATGATGTATGATTATAAAACGTTCACGATTTATAGGTATTCTAATGTGATCTGCACCTTGCTGATATTTACTTTCACATGGTATTAATGTTATTTTTGGCATTATGCCACCTCTTTTGATAATGAATCTATTATAGTTTGTAATGATTCGTCATAAGGGTTTCCATTGCCTAATAACCGATCAAAACCATATCTGCCATAAGCCTTATAATGTGCTTCGTTTTCTGTTCCTTCAACTAAGCTATCAAGCTCTTCTTTTAACATTTCAAGCTGATACATTATATCTTCTATTTGATGTGATTTGTTATTCATTATAACCACCATTGTTGGCTGTTATTATACATTTCATCACAAAAAGCAGATTTAGCTTCATCAAAATTAGATGGCTTTATGCTGCAATGATACTCTAAGTCTTTTTCAGTAGTAACGAATTTTACTGTAGATAAGCGATCGTGCTTTAAATACTCATTAACTCCAAAAACAACTTTAGGTGGATAAGCTCGGAATTTTTCAAAACCATATAAATTGCCATCGCCTACTTCTACAACAAAAACTAATTTAGATTTTTCTTTTATGTTATTCATTATATTGCATCCATTTCTGTACTAGCGAGAGCGGATGCAATTAAGTGGAGAGGAACTCCAGAATAATTACTCTCGCTAGTATCAATTTTATTAGTATTTCTTAATTGCATCGCTACGATATTAATGAATAAATACCGCAAAAGAAAGAAAAAGTTTTAAAATTCTTCCTCTATCCTCATAGAAACATTCCAATAATCGTTTGCAACTTGCGACATATTAAGAGAATTTTGGGCGAATCTTGCGAATATATGCTCCGATTCTGCATTTGCACCTGTTGAAGTATTATCACAAGAAAAGATAAAAGGAATATGAGGGCCGTTAGTTTTATTCCATACATCAGAAACTACTGTATCATCAACATGAATAAGCGATTGGTATCTTGTAGGCATTACTTGATTAGAAGCTAAGAATGAAAAATTCATATCATACGCTAATCTTCCTCCATATCCTTCTTGTGCTGGATAACCTAATGTAAATGGTGATTTACTTGTTGAAGTATGTGTTCTTCCACTGTGTCGCATATTACTAAATCGTTTTCCACCATTAGATTCTAATACATCTACACCATCAAATATTATTTGTCTTTGAATTTCTAAATCTGGAGCGTGAGGTGCATCAAAATATTCTCCAATCAATATACAGCCTACAAACAGGTCAGTTGAACTAAATTGATTTGATCCATTTCCTTCAAATTGAATACCCCAATATCTTAAGGCCGATTCATCAAACGTAACAATTGTACTTCCATCTGTAGCTGGTGTTACAATGCTCGAACTAATCGCATCTGCATTTACTACCTCTGTTGGGTTTCCCATAACTGTAGCACTTCCCATATTTACAGCAGCAACATCACCTGAAGTATCGCTTCCTTTAATTAATACTTTTGCATCTGCACTATTCATATTGTGATTTAATATTGCTACAAAGTTCTTTTTACTTGATGTGCTTTGTGTATCAATCGTAACGATAACATGACTATCTATTGCCGCAGAAGTATCAAAATCAACTTTATTTAATGGATTCATATCAAACAACTCAGCTTCTGATCCTGTTTGTATTCCTCTGGTTGCACTTGTTCCAGAACCTCCTGTTGCAATTACATCAAATTCTCCATTTTGTGCTACACCTCTACTTAATAAATAATTGATTGTATCTACATAAAATCTTGGTGTCTTTACATTCATGTTTGCCATTAGCTTACCTTTATAGCTTTAATTGAACTAGTTGATGGAGTCTTTGATATACTCTGTACTATATAATAATCTGTTCCCATTGCTGCTCCATATATCTTTATATTAGAATCCCAGTTTGAAAATTTAACAATATCACCTATTTCTAAATCGTTATATTTAGGATTCATACATTGAAAATCTAATAAGATTTTTTGATCTTTAAATAATGTCTTGTACGCATCTGCTAATTGTGTTGCAGTATCAGTATCTATAATACCAAACGCATCAAGTTTTAATTTTAATGTTTGATTATTTCCACTAACTCCAGTTCCATAACTTGTAGAATCGCTTGTATTAACTGATTTAGTAAAAGATTCTGCTTGATAATCAAACGCATAATTTACTGTAATATCATTCTTGACTTGGCTTAAGGGTGTTTTAGATATTGATTTTAAATTTATATCGTTAAAATCTACAGTCTTATCTGCACTATCGTAATCGTCAGTTCTTCTTAATGTTTTAACTTTAAACAATCCATCACCGCTTAAAAACACATAAGAGCAGCATTGTTTTGCTATTCCATCAATTAATTCTTTTGAGTTAATAAATTTATAATTACTAAATGCAAACTTTATATCACTAACAGCATCATTATACGCATCACCTATATAACCATTACTTGAAGCACCCGATAAATCAAAAGATTCTTCATCTATATAATTTTCATTTAACCCGCATTCGCTTCTTAATATTTCTTCAATTATGTAGATTGGATTCTCTATCAAAGCACCATCATCATAGCCAGGATCAGCAGCACTTCCATTTGCTGAATTTCTAGTACCTATAGAACTATCAACTATGGTATTATCTATCCAGTTTTCGTATTCTCTGCCTTTACCAGCGAAATATATGTAATCTAAATTTTGAGCATTTAATGCTGTATCAATTTCAGTATTAACAATCTTATAACCACCTGGATCGTTTATTGAACCAGTGTAAATAGTTTCTCTTTGATATACTGGCCTTGTAAAATCTTGATCTGCTGCAAATTCTACCTGTAAACCAACTTGTCCTATAACCGCAGCCGAAGAACCTGAGCCATCAGTAATAGTAAGTTTTAAATCCGTTGAAGTTAAATCTAATGATTCTCTTTGTGTTGCATCAAAAGCGGTACTATGAAATGCAACAGTTTGAGTTAAATTTGCTGAAGTATCAAAAGTTAAATCAACATTTGTACCAGGATCATCTATTTCAAAATCATCTACGCTTCCAGTTGTTGCAGAAGTTGTAAACATAATAATATCAACTTTACTAGAAGCAGTTAACATTCCAACTTTAGGTATTTTAGGAAATCGCAATTCTATTGATTGAAATCCGTTAGTACATCCAAACTCTTCAACAGTAGAAAAATTACGATCTATTAATTCATCTGTATTAGATACAGGCCCAGCTTCTGAAACACTCTCAAAATCAAAATATCCAAAAAAAGTTGTACCTTTAAATTTTATTATATTTTCTCCATCTGAGCCAGGTGTATCATCTGAACCAGCAGAAGCATTACCTACAATAACGTTAGAAGTTAAGCATTGTAAATATTGTTTTTTAATTCCTAGATATACATTATTTGCGTGTAATTGATTTAATTTAACATTATTGTTTTTTGTTGTACCACCTATATCAACATAACCTTGATCTGTATCTGGCAAGGCATTTACATAACCACTTGAATCTTCTTTATTAACTACTATTGCTGGAAAGCGACTTTTAACAAAATGATTTTCAAAATCACCATTAGTAGTTTCTTGTCCAAAATCTCCAAAAGACATTGGAACTGGAGAACCATAATTATTACTTGGTGCGTTAGGATATGTTGCGGAATCTACCGAATGATAAGGAATTAATTTATGGTAACGTGAAGAATTATCTAATAAAGTAAGTGATATATTTTCTGTTGTATATTTTATTTCGCCATTAATAATACCATTGCCAATCATTCTTGCAGCAGTATCGTATGTTCCAGCTTGTGAAGTGTTCTGGAATAATTCCCATTTGCGATTAGCAAAATTATACGATGATAACAGATCGCTAAATCTTCCACCTTTTATCGATCGTTCAGCATTAATTAAATTAATTGTCATGCTAGAAGCAGAAGTTGTAAACCTATAAAAATTTAACGATTGCTGTAAATTGCCCCATGATGATATAAGTCCATGATATATATCAGAGCCATCAACTCGATGCGTATCTGACACACCTATAAAAGCAGATTCATCATTGTAATATAATTTTAATACCCAAAAGGAAGTTGTGTTTCTATTTACTAGAGCATTAGATAAGGAACTATCAAAACTAAGCATTTAAACTAGCACCAGTACCAGTTGCTTTATTTAATGCTGGGATTAATTCATTGCGAACATAATCATCTTGTACTACTCCGCCTGATATATTAACTGTTAATCCTTGTTGTGGGCCGTTCTGATTAGGAGAAGATAATGGTGTAACTTGTACTCTTTCCCTTCCGCCAGGATTATCTCCTACCATCATCATTTGAGGGCCGCTTGTTACAAAATCTCCACCTTGAGCAAAACTAGATAAACCTTTATCAATTAATTTGGATGCAGTAGCACCAGCTCCAGCGGCTAAAACTAGACTTATTGGGAAAGGAACAGTTTTTAAAATACTTGCAATTAATCCAGATACAGCTTCCATAGATTCTGCTCGCACTACCGCTTTCATTGCATCTTGTGCTGAACCTTGTACTAAAGCAGCTTGTTTTAATTGTTCATTAAACGATTCTTTTTTTGCATCTGCTGATTTTTGTAATATTTCCGCTATAGTACCTTCTTCAAATCCTTCTATCTCTTTTAAATCAATAGCTTCCGCAGTTACGTCTAATCCATCTCGTCTAATTTCTAGCTGTTTTTCTTCGTGTGTTGCGTGTTCAGCCATAAGAGCTAAAGATTCTTTATCTGCTTCTATAGCCTGTAAAGAAGTTTCTAGTTCTTTTTGTTTTCTTTCATTTACAGATTCTGTTAATTCAACTTGTAAATCTAATAATTCTTGTAATATTATAGCTCGTTCTTTTTCATCTCTAGCACCTACTTGATCACTTCGTCTTATTTGGTCTTTTTTTTGTGCAATCCTAGCTAACAATATTTCTTCTTTTTCGTCAGCTTCTGTTAATTCTGTTATAGCAATTTTTGATAATCTTAAATTGTTTATATAATCTGAAACCGCAACAGCTGCACCTGTAAAACTTTTAGAAATACTTATAACAGCTGGTGCAAGTAAATTGCCTATTGCTTCAGCAGTATCACCAGATGCGTTTTTCATTTGATCAATAGCACCAGCCATTGTTTCTGCTTGTGCAGTTGCTTGACCTCCAAATAATTTTGCAACATTATTTGTTAATGATTCTAATCTTTCTGTTGAGCCAACTGCACCTTCAACTTGTATTCCATATCTAGACATCGCATTCATTGATGAACCCAAAGTCTTAGCAACAAGATCACCAGCAGCTTTTAAATCCATCCCCATTGCAACTGATATATCTAAAGTAGCTTCTGTTGCTGCTTTAATTTGTTCTTCATTCTTAACAAAAGCCGCAATAGATGCTTGCACTGCTATTATAGCTTCATCTCCAAATGTAGTTACTTGTTGTAAAGCCGATGCGTGTTTTAATAATTCTTTAGATGTTCCACCTAATGCAACTGATAATTGTTTTTCAGCTTGTTCTTGTATTCCAGCAAGTCGTATTGCTTCTTTAAATCCAGATAGTAAAGCTCGACCACCAAAAAACCCAGCGGCAGCCAATCCAGCAGATTTTGCTAATCCTTTTAATCTTGAATCAACTTTACCTAATTCTTGTCCAGCTTTTTTAGCACCTCTGGCTTTTACTTGTATATCTATTTTCTTAGCCATTTTCTCTCTCGTATTTAGCTATATTATTTAATTCATTTTCTATAATAGTAAAGCAATCTAGACGATGTGCAGAAACGTCATCCAAATTTCCTAACGATACATTAAAGCGATTTACATAATTATACTCTTGTATCATTTCCCACATCCAATCATTAATAAGATGGTTGACGTCAGCGAATAAAGGAACAAGAAGATACAAATATTGACCAGTTGGGTATTTCTTGTTTTGTTCCTCAAGAAGATTGACCTCATTTAATATATCCTCAACGCTTTCATATCGCCTCATTTTAGAATCAACAGGGGATCGAGCAGAATATGGTCTAAACTGACCTTTTGGGAGGGCTTTATATACATCAGGCGAACTTGGCGATGATTTCGCCCAACACCAAGTCGCAAGGCTCAACCCCCTGTTGCTTTTTTTGATAGTCCAAGATAATCTATAAAAATTGTTTGGAGAACAATATCAATATCACTCATATTCATATCTTTAAAATCATCCTCACCTAGTTTAGCAATTTCACTTACTTTATCTAACAAATCGTAATATGCACTAACATCTTGTTTGCCATTCCACCACACTTTTGCATTTAATGCGTGTAGTTCTCGTCTTTGTTTGTATGTGCAATCATTTACGTTCCATTCTTTGTCTAACGCTTCTACTATCATCAAGCCTCCCTTTCGAATTAAGTTGCGATTATAGTTACTAAAGCATCGCTACCATCTGCTGTTCCCATAAATGGTAAATCAATGAATACACCATTTTCAGTATTTGTATGAGAATAGCCAGTATACTTTGCAGTAGGAATATCAAAATCTATTGCAGCTCCATCGCCTACGCTTATATTTACAGAAGTTCCAGCTCTAAAATCTGCGATAGTATCTGTTACATTGTCATCAAGTTTCGCACTTACATTTCCAGTTACTGATATTTGTCCACCTCGATTATAAGCAGAAGGTTCATGTGTAATAGAATTTACTGTTGAATATCCTACTCTTGTTGCTGGGTTTGAAATTGTAATATCAAATTTATTCAATACTACATCATCTCCACCAATACTCATCGTAGTACAATCAAAGAAACCTCTAGTGTAATCAACTGCTGTAGCATTTGCACTCGTTCCCTCTGCTGCAATCAAAGGTTGATAACCACTCCAAAACGTACCACTCGCAGTAAGTCTTCCGCCATTCTGAGTTGGATCAATGCTGAGTGTTAATTCTTGAAGTATAGAAGAAAACATTAATCTATCTTCATCTGCATCTGGTGAGCTAATAACAACACAAGCATATTCGCCTGTTGATGCTCCTTCTTCATAAACAACTGACCCTTGATTACCAGATATTACACAAGTACCTGAAGGCGAATCATCTTCAGTAACTAATTGTAATAATAATTGTAATGCTGCTTCATTTTCTACAGCATAATCACTAAAAGACCAAGTAAATGTACCACCTTTATATATTTTAAAATGATCCGTAGGTCTTAATACTCGTTGCCCTGTTCTTTCAACATCTGCGGCTTGAAAACCAGCAGAAAAGTCAATATCACTAACTTCGGGCGTTCTTATTTTATACAGCGTTCCAGATACGTCATTTGTACCTAAAGCGTCTGACTGTAAAGACACGTAAGATTCAAATTGTTTTCCAGAGTAGACTGTTTTATCTAAACCAGCCATTATTTATCTCCTTTATTTTTGGCCTCAATTAAATATCCATTATCTATGAATATTTGTGGGGGTTTTTTTAATTCTATACTTTCACCAGCTTCTAACTTCATAGCTGCTTCTTTTCCTAAACCATGATAATCGTTGATTGCTGATATAGATTGTAATTTATTACTTAATTTATATTTCACGACATAACCTCCGTTACTATGCAATTAAATGTCATTAATGCTCTTAACAAGCTAGGATCATCTTCATCTATTTCATATTCAATGCCTGATATATTACCACCATGCCATTTATGACTACTTGAAGGACTGTAGCTTGTATTGTTAAATATTAATCGTTTTACTTGTTCTGCTTTACTAGATACTTGTTTCATATTTTGCCGCCCATATTTACCGCCTATTTTTAATTGGTATCCAATCAAGACTCCATATTCTCTTGTTTGAAATGACTTGCCATACTCACCTAATGAATCGCTTTCTGGTGTTAATAAAAAAGATTGTGGCAATGTATAATCATCGTATCTAACAGGAATGCTAAATTCATTACTTAATAAAGTATTTAACGAATCAATTACTCGATCATATATTATATTCTCAAAAGTAATAGCCATTAAGCAATCCTCGAATTATATGTATATTTTATAGCAGTAGAAGATTGATCTAAATATTCAGGTGCAGATACTTCTAATTCCCATTCGTCATTCGCACTATAAACACCAGGAGCAAAGCGAACATACATTCCATGACCAACTTGCTGATATGATCCTTCCATAACTTCTGAATCAATATGCTTTGATATTTTTAATCCAGTATCATTTTTTAAATATGTTGTATATTTTACACTTGAAGCCGATCCAGCTGTAAATGTTCCAGAATCACCTGACTCTATAATAATTTTAATTGCATCCCAATCGCAAGTAGGAATACCTCGTATTGCATTAATTCCACCTGTACTAGAACCGCCATAAGTTACTTCTCTTAATATACCTTTTACTGCATCGTTAGAATCTTCTTGATATAAATCCATTTCACCACGATTAATTTTATCAGCCCAACCATTGCCGTCAATATTAGAAACCTTACCATATAATTCATTTGCTAATTCTTTATTGTAAGGATTAACTAAAAAGTAACAAGCTAAATGTGCTGCAATCATTACAATAACTTCTGGGAAATTATTAGCAACGCTTGATTGTGTTCCTACTCCTCTACGAGCATAGATAGGTTTTGATATTAAATTTCGTGTAAAATCACTTCCACGTTTTCTGCATTCAGTTATTAAATCACTAAAATCTCTACCGCCTTCAAAAATTATACTATTTAAAGCTGAAGTACTTGATGAAGTTAAAAAGAATTCTATTTTATCATCGCCTTCAACGTATCTCCATTGATTATTTGACGAAGGTTCTGAACCTTGCTCTGATCCTAAATCTTGCCCATCTTTAAACAAGATGCTTACATATCCTGAATTGTTAAGGTTGTATAAATTTGATGTTCCTGATTCTACCCAGTTTGTAGGAAGTACTCTTTTCATATCGTACTCATCTATAGAAGGTAGAACAAATTGCATATCTGCTTGTGAACAGTAAGTTGCTTCTATTGTACTCATTTTATTCCTTTACGCTTGACCCATAAAATCATTCTGATCTACAGGGCTAATATTAATTCTTTTAACTCTCCATAATAATTCAGCAATCAACCCCATTTGTCTAGAAGATAAATTAACTAAATCTGTGAAGTTTATCTCCTTAGCTATTTCTTGTATTCTGTCTATCGTTTGAAAAATATCTAATTCTTCAAAATCATCATGTTTCGCTCTTTGATATAGTGTTCTCAATTTGTCCAACATTCTATATTATCTTTTGTAAATTCCATTGTTACCCATCCAGTCCTAACGATTGGATAAAAAGAGTATCTTGCATAATCTGCATATTTAAGAAACGATCCGCCTCTAATAAACCATCTTCTAAATAATCTTTCTTCGTTTCCATTGATCCGTAATGAATCAACAGGCTTTGCATATAACTGGTGGTTATGACCCAAAAAGCAGACATGAGCCTCAGAATATACTTGCGACAATTTGTTAAGTTCCAAATCACCATTAGTTGCTCCTGATTTCCCATGCCCACTTGCCATATTCCACACAGTACCCTTCACATTTAATTCTGTGTATCCTGGCATTCGATAATACGGCACGTTCATTTCTCTTGCGATTAACTTGCATACATCAACCCCCAATAAGTTGATACTGCGTATCGTGTCATGATTACCGCCTCGTATGAATAAGCATTTATCTTTGATAGGTTTGACAAGCTCAAGAAACTCAAGGATTTGATCATCTGGCTCAGAATATTGCCCTCTCTGGCTGATTTTATAGTTAGGCGGTATAAGTTCAACCAAATCGCCATTACCGAACCAGAGGGCGTTTTTATCGCTTTTAATTTGTTGTATAGCATCGTTAAACTTTTCTCTATGAAACTCGGATGCTCCAACGTGAATATCGGTAAGGCCATGTACTCGCAAATCGTCTTTCCATTTAACTTTAAGAACCATTCCTGGTTCAATATCTCTCTTTTCGTGATACTGATCATTATACCATTTTTCACAATCGTTGCAGCTGAAACGTTGCGATCCGTTCCGCACACCTCTTCTTCTTGTGTTTATGCTTTTGCAATGTGGACAATTCATATCCCTCCCTCATTTTATTAACTCAAGCCAATGTTCATGTGTTGCTTTACCCTGTTCTGTATTGTAATATTTTTTATAATACAGCCATTGTTCATCTAATGTTTTAGGTAAAGGTTTCGGCACTCGTCTATAATGCAGACGCACCATACAAATCATAATAGATAGATTGGTTTCTAATAACCAAGCCCAATCCTTCTCTTGTGGATCAGTAAAATAAGACAACTTAACGCAACACGCTTCAGCAACTTTTTTCATTAATGATTTGCGATAAGATAAATAGTTGGTTACACAATCTACCGCAACCCAGGGTTCACACTGGCCCATGCCTCTGGCTATTCCATCATTTAATTGACGAATGTATTTTAAATTGCTTTCTACTTTCATAGTCTTTAAAACTAAATCAGCAGCATCCTTAGAATACAAATCTAGCTTTTCTAATACTCTATCAATTAAATCTTTTAATTGCTTTTCGTTCATTTATCTATAATTTTTTGCTTTAGCTTTTTTGTAAGCTGCGTGAGTTTTTCCTGGCATCCATTTTCCGCTAGGCATTCTATGTACGCCTTTTAATCCAACTCTTTTTGCAGCAGCCATAGCTTTTGATTTTAATTTATATTCTGGCATTATTTATTATCCGATCTTAATCCTCTAATAAATTCATTTATTCCATGACCAAATATGTTATCTAAGAAATCAATACAATAAGGTTCGATTGTTTTATTCCAGATTTTTTTAGTCCATTTATATTTTGCTAATCCTAATGTACAAGCAACACCAAAGCCATACATAAATAATCCAAACTTTGCTTTGATCTTTTCATTAGGTATCTTTTTAAAAATCCAAGCTAAAGATACTGCTGCAACTCCACCAGCTGCATACTGAGTTGCTTGAACACCAGCTTTTGCTATTAACCATTCCATACTAACTCCTTTTGCTTTTTATTTATGTGTTCCATTAATCAACTTCTTTTTTATTATTAATGATTTTAATTGAGAGTTTCTAATTATCATTTTACCTCTAGTGCCATCTTTTAAATCACCATGAAATATCGTTTTAAATATTGTCATACGAATAACTCTCCATCTTCTTTCATCTGCACCGAGTAATAAGTTGTCATCAAGATTGACATCGTTTCCTCTGATCATCATTAGACCACTTAAAAATTCCTCTATGAAACCCCTGGCTAACCATATTATTGCTAATCCAATTAAATACCATGTTGCTTCACCCAAAATATGTTTAATATAATCTTCATTCACTTGTAAACCTTTTTAGTCATGCACTACGCTCACATAAGCCATTGGTGTGCTATTAACTATTAACTCTGGAGAAAAGTTTGCACCTACTGCGATATATTCTCCCCAAATCTTTTTTCCTCCAACTATTTGAATAGGTTGAACTCCAGAAAACACTACAGAATCTTCTATCATTACATACGCATGAAAGTAAGCATCATACATACCTTCTTCCATTTGATATATATAATACGTGAACACTGGCCTCCAGCTATTAAATCCATCTTGTTCAGCAGTTGCTTGAAAATATATTGGTATTTTATTTTCTGCATCTATAACTCTACGTTCTACAGTCATATAAGAATCTTCGCATGACGCAACGCTTATAGCTAATGTTGCAAATAAAATAATACAAACAACAAACTCAAGTATTTCTACTGGTTTCATTTCTTCTTTTTTCTCCA
>TARA_R110002012_G_scaffold146680_1_pt1 | contig 12964 bp, 7 predicted proteins | sample TARA_R110002012 | Tara Oceans TARA_R110002012 (sample SAMEA4396515) | marine metagenome | biome: Westerlies Biome; feature: [DCM] deep chlorophyll maximum layer (ENVO:01000326); material: water (ENVO:00002006), including particulate matter (ENVO:01000060) such as... | depth 40 m
GTAGTGTCCATCGGTTTAGGCGGCTTAGTGGCCATGTTCATTGTCTCTACTGCTGCTGCGAGTTTATTCTCTCGCGGTTTAGAGGCAAATAGCGCTGCGGATATGGCGATTCAGCTAGAGCCTTTGTTTGGCAGTTTTTCTAAATACCTATTGGGTGCCGGATTATTGGCTGCGGGCCTGAGCAGCTCTTTGACAGCCCCCCTAGCCACCGCCTATGCCATCACCGAAATCGTTAACCCCAATGCACAAATGAAAGAGAAGATCTTTCGTGGGGTCAGCTTAAGTGTGCTGATAGTGGGCGTGGTCTTCGCTTTAAGTGGCGCTAAGCCAATTAATATTATTATTGGGGCTCAATTTGCCAATGGTTTGTTGTTACCTATCATCGCGGCCTTCTTACTTTACACCATGAATAACAAAGCGCTGCTGGGCAAACACACCAACGGCTGGATTGCCAACAGTTTGGGCCTAGTCGTATTTTTGGTGTCATTGGGGTTAGGTGTGCGCTTAGTCCTTAAATCACTGTCTGTGATGTAAGCGCCACTTAAATTCACTTCAACAGGCACAAAAAAAGGCGCTATGCGCCTTTTTTCAATTCTGATTTGCGACTCTATCAAACCCTTACTCGTCTTTTGGGGCGTACTTGTCTTTCATCAAATAAGCAAACGCGGTATTAAACGCGGTTTCTTGAAACACTTTTAGGCCTGTCTCAGCATACGGGATATGTACAGGGTTGCGTCGTAATGACTCTTTGATATCCGTAGGCGACATGATCACCACGTCTAAATCAGGGATAAGCTCAATCGCGGCTTCTAACTTAAAGCCCACTGCACCACCGGCAAATTTGCCTTTCATGGGTCGCTGGCGAATAACCACTTTATCCACTTGATAGTCAGCCATTAACTTAGCGAAGGTTTGCTGAAAATAGCGCAAATCACTGCTGCTATTGATGTTGGTTAATGTGAGACGACGGCTGCGAAAATCCGGTAATTGGAACACCTCATCAGCCAAAGACAACAAACACACATTTACATCATTACTGTTTAATTCAACACCACAAACTTTCATATATCACCCAACTTGTTAAGACCGGCGCAGTATAACGCAAAATTTCTTTGTATTATTAGATTTTCCACTAAACATATGACTGACAACGTGAGTTTATCGTTTTTAGGCTAAATTCATTTTCGACGAAATTCCGTGTATTTAATAACGTATAAGAAAAGCGCTACTATTTCTTAGTAACCTTTCGAAATCTTATAGCCTCTCCACCTCCTGGCTGAATGTTCAAAATGAGCACATCTCGATTCGTACCTTGTTGTTGTTTAATTTCGTACGCCATGGGGTTAGACTCCCAATGTGCATTGGGAGCATCTTGATAGCTAGTAATTTCATAAAGCTCACCTGCTTTCAAAAAACTCAAAGGCAACTCAAGTGTTCTCGCTTTTTCGTTACTCGTTGCCCCAACATACCAATCTTCTGAGTATTTATCTTGCCTCGCGATGATTAAAAACTCACCAATTTTCCCTTGTAAGGCTACGCTCTGTTGCCAATCAGTGGGCACATCATCGATGAAAGTAAAAGCCGGATGGTCTTGATAGTTTTCTGGCAAATCCGCTGCCATCTGCAAAGGACTATAAAGAGTCACATAAAGTGCTAACTGCTTTGCAAGGGTAGTAGGTATGCGATTATTCGGGCGTTTTTTTTGATAATCAAAATTAAATATCCCTGGAGTGAAGTCTATAGGACCAGATAATCCTCGAGTAAAAGGTATAATAACCGTATGGTTAGGTAAATTTCCTCCGTCAGGGCTGCCTCCATTATACTCCATACCTCTGACCGCTTCGCGCGTCATTAGGTTTGGATAAGTACGACTTAGGCCGGTATCTTTTATCGTTTCGTGCCCGTTTATCATCACCTGATGTTTTGCAGCACTATTTACCACCTTGCTAAAATGCTCAACCATAAACTGACCATGGTGCCATTCTTTTTTGCCAGCATTTTCCAGTCTAGTTCCAACATAGCCCATTTTCACTGACTGTACGCCCAGTTTTTCGTAATAAGTAAATGCATCCTCCATCTGATCTTCATAATTCTTAATTCCTGCGGCGGTCTCATGATGACCGATCAAACGTATGCCTTTTTTTTGGGCGTATTGGCTTACCCTATCAATATCAAAACCTGCTGCTGGTTGAGTAAAGTTAAACGTTGGAGGGCGTTGCCACCACTGTCCTTCCCACCCTGTATTCCAACCTTCTACGAGTACACCGTCTATGTCATGCTTACTGGCAAAATCAATATATTCCAATGCTCGTTTTGTGGTTGCACCCTGTATTTCCCCCGGCGACCAATCTTTTTCTCCGATATGCATTTCCCACCAGATACCCATATATTTCCCTGGCTTGATATAATCAGTCTCTATTTCTGCTTTGGCCGGTTCATTAAGATTTAAGATAAGATCGGAATTAAGAAGGTCCACTTCGTTATCAGCTATTTGGATCGTCCTCCATGGCGTAATAAGTGGTGTCTTCGCATACACCTTGTCACCATTAGCCCAGGGTACTAAATCCGCGTTAAAGGTAATATGGTTGTCTGTCACATTCTTTAAAACCATAGAGGCATAATTTTCTAAAGCGGCTTCATGCACAGATATAGCAAAATTTTCATCTAGTAATGTAATAGGCGTGTGCGCTACATCCACAGAACTCAAAGCAGAATTTAAGTACTGATATTCGTATCTTTGATTTCGATAGGCAGGGATCCACCATGTGTCGAAACTTTTGGCAAAAGCAAACTCAGTCAGCTCTTTAGTAATAACAAAGTCTGTTAGATTGGACTGACGCCCTAACGTATAACGAAATCCAACTCCATCATCGAAAACCCTAAAGGTAACCGTCATCTTTCGTGCTAAATCGCTAGATTCACTTAACGAAATACTCACCTCGTTGAAGTGCTCTTCGATCTCACTGCGTTGACCCCAGATTGGGGACCACTTTTTATTGATACTGCGCCTAACCACCTCATCGGCCCGCAAGTTACTTTGAAGCGGAGGCTGACCTTTGAATTCAAATCCAAGCTTCGAGGGTTTTATCACTGAGTGATTTTTATATTTTACTTGATACGTCAGTCCATCATCGCTTAGCGTCAACATTACGGTTAAATGGTTATTCGGTGAGTCTATTTGCCATTGCGGCTTAGCATGCAATTGGAAAGCAACTATCGATAGAGTAATGATTAATAAAATTTGGCGCATGTTGCACTCCGTAAGTAGAGAAAAGAGCGCATTAACCCTGTTTGGTAAAACGCGCTAAAAATTCATCATGAGACAACATCTGCCCTAAGGGCTGTTGTTTGGCTGTCTGGATTTTCTGCATAACCGCGAGTAATTGTTTTTCGCTAGGCACGTTAGCTGCGGGGTGATACCCCTGAGGCTCAATCCCTTGACCAAGCATGACTTGTAACCAAGAAGCGTCTCTAAATATATCGAGAGGGTCGTTGAAAATAGCCCCTGAACTTCTGAATAAGGCAATTTTTTGTTTTAGCCGATCCGGTATGGCCATTTCCCGTCTGTCTTTCCAAAAATCAGAATCATGTCGCTCATTCACGTGATAATGCAAAATAATAAAGTCAGCGATGGTGGCAAATTCGGCCTTGGACTCTTCATTGTAAGCATCGATCACACTTTGCTCGATCGTCTCGTTCGGAAACATTTTTAATAACCGCACAATGGCAGATTGAATAAGGTGAATACTGGTAGATTCTAACGGCTCTAAAAAGCCACTTGAGAGACCAACTGACACAACATTTTTATGCCATTGTTGAGTTGTTCTTCCGGTTTGAAACTGTATTTTACGCGCTTCATCCAAGGGTTTGCTGTCTAAATTACTCATCAAGGTTTGATGGGCATCGTCATCGGATAAATACGACGAACTGTATACAAGGCCGTTGCCGTTTCTGTGCGTTAGCGGAATACGCCACTGCCAACCTGATGCATGCGCAATACTGCGGGTGTAAGGTAACGTGCTCTCAAAGCGTTCGCTGGGTACAGCTAGTGCCGTATCCGCTGGTAAATAGTCTTTCCAGCTGTCAAATTCGACCCCCATCGCTCCTTTGATTAGCAAGCCTCTTTGGCCGGTGCAATCAATGAATAAATCGCCCTCTATTTGTTGGCCGCTATGTAACTGCAAGCCGGTAATAAAACCCGACTGCTCGTCACGCTGCACATGCTCGATTTTACCTTCTATGCGAGTTACCCCTGCCTTTTCGGATATTTTTCGCAAGTACTGACCATACAAACCAGAGTCAAAATGATAGGCATACTGCATTTCGTGTACTGGGTTTTGCGTATTGATTTTATTGAATTTTTGCTGTTCACAGCACAGGTAATTTAAATCAAAATCCCACAGTGGCGTTGTCATTCCTGCTTGCTTGGCCCTTAGCCAGTAATGTTGAAAACTACAAAACCCCATATTCGTACCTGGCGCACCAAAGGTATGGTAATAGCTCTCATCATCGACTCGCCAATTTTCGAATTTTATCGCCAGCTTGATTGTAGCTTTAGTTTCTCGTAAAAATTCTTTTTCGTCTAAACCTAAATAAGTGTTAAATGTGTGTATAGGAGGGATTGTTGCTTCGCCAACACCTATGGTGCCAATCTCTTCAGATTCAATTAATACAACCTCAACCTGCTCTTTTAAGACCTTGCAAAGCATGGCTGCGGTCATCCACCCCGCGGTACCACCACCCGCTATGATTACTTTGCGTATTGGTATCGCCATATCCCATATCCCATATCCTAGATTAACTTACAGTGACTTATCATGTTCATGTTCATATTCAAACTTTAAATGCAAAGGCTGGCGCATAAAAAGGCCCCAACAGTTAGTAAACTGAGGGGCTGAGCAGCTGCGATTTAATTAATAAAACGCATAATTAAAGTTCATCATGTACGAAGGGCCAAATTGACGACGAGTTGTTACTATGCCATCGCTGTCCAGCGTCTCCTCATCGACGTCGGTCAAATTCGTTCCTTGTAACGAAATGCGTAAACCTTGCAAATAATCAATGTCTGAATCTTCAAAGTCGTAACTGATTTGTGCATCTAACAAGGTAACGCCGTTACGTGTTGCCGTTTCAACCTTGTTCGAACCACCACGTTGATATGTGCTGAATTCAGAACGGTCGGTGCCAGCAAGGCGAATCTCAAAGCCACCCATTGCGTAGTAAGCAGTCAATGAATAAGTGCGATCCGATTGCCCTGGAATGGCAGTACCATCGTCTAGCTCCGCATCAATTAACGTAGCTGAAGCAGCAATACCAAAGCCTTCAAGCGCGTCAGCAAGCATATTTAACGGCACGTTCGCTGTTAGCTCTAGCCCTTTAACATCCCCCGTTAAGCCATCTTCAAAATAGGAAAAGGTGCCAAAGTCAGGGGGCGTAATCACATCTCCTGCTGAATAAGGCGTGTTTGCTGGTCCGTATAGACCATCTTCTACAGCGACGCGGTCGTGAAACCCTGGGATGAAGTAATCGGCACCGTCATTAGTTACATCATTTCTGAAATTGATGTCTAGATTGCCGTCTCTTGTCCAATTGACTAAATCTTTATAGAAGACAGCGGCTGAAACATAGCCTTCATCTTCAAAATAGTTTTCAAATGACAAGTCAAAATTATTCGCTTCCAACGGTTTCAGCAATGGATTACCTGCAAATTTAGACCAAGGTGAGCCATATTCGTCTACTGCAGCTTGCGTGTTCGGTATAGACAACAAATCGATATTTTGGTCGAACTTCACGAAACCAGAGGCCTTCATTTGGTCAATTCGTGCACGGCTGATAGTCTTATTCGCAGCGAAACGCACAAACTTGTTGTCTGCCACTTCTACACTGACGTTCAGACTTGGCAAAACATGGCTATAGTCTGAGCTTACAGATGTTCTGCAGTCGTCATCTATTTGCTGATCGTTATTTGCATCACACACAGCAAAATTTGACCCAACCACACCTGTAAAACCAGAAGAAGATTGATCTGTTTGCACATATTGAACACCGATGTTCCCCATAACAGGAAAATCACCCAGTTCAGTATTGAAATCCACTTTTGCATACAAAGTGGTGACTTCTTCTTCTACCACATAGGTATCGCCTAAACGATCCGGCTCTAATAGGCCCGCATCATTTAAGGTATATTCGCCATCGTTGTATGGTGCAAAACCGTCATATGCAACAACATATCCCATGCCCGCCCAAGTTAAATCGGCTAAACCATTATATAAATACGCTTGAGGAATAGCAGTAGAGGCTGGGTATGATGACGATGTAGCAAAGAAACCTTTATTTTCTTTGTCTTTATATCTGTCAGTGTAATTAACACCCGCTGTTACTTGAGTGAAGATTTCACCATCCAACAAACCCACCACTTCAAACTTATAGGTAGTTAACTCTTCGCTGAAATCAGCATAATTCAAAAAACCGTCCTGGGCATTCAAGTAACTATAAGGAGCCCCATTGGCGGTTAATTCACTGCTGGTAAACTGATCAGCTAAATTAGCCAAACCACCACCCCACTCTTGTGGGCCTGTCAGTTGCAAAGCACTTGGATCAGAGAATGCGTCTAAACCAGAAGAGTCAGTAAAGGTGATCCCATCTTGACTCATCACAAAATCACGCGTGCCTAATCCTGAGGAATCTAGTGCGCCAGAGCGTGCTAACCCTGCGTATGATTCTCCGCGCAAATCACGCTTCGTAGACTCACTATTCGCTACGTCAACTTCTACTGACCAACTGTCATTCAAATGGTATTGAACATTTAAACCAAATACCTGCAAATCACCGTCCTTCTGAGATGGATCAGTTCGTAGGACCGGGTTCACACCAACTTGAGTACCTGTAGTCTCGGTACCTGTACCTGAAATACTGCCAGCAGAGAAAGGTTCAATAAAGCCGCGGATAACACCAGAATCTGAGTAACTTATATCAAGTGCATCAATCACTATGTCTAGGTTTTCTGTCGGCTGGAATTGTAACACAGCAGAGATAGTGTCTCGCTCAAGAACGGTGCTGATAGCTTGGCTATCTAGGCCAGATGGCGTTACTTGACCTTCATCATTTGTGTTATATCCCCACACACCATATTTACGCTGGTTGTTTGGCGATTCTGTGCTGGCGAGCGCTACAGCCAAGCCAATGGTGTCATCAGCAAACTTTTCAACAAATGACAAAGATAAACGATGGCCGGTGTTGTCAAACTCAGGGTTGTCAGAGTCTCGACCTGATAATTCATAGTTACCATTAATGGTTAAGGTTTCTTGAGCCTGTAATGGGCGAACAGTTTGTAAATCAACAGTACCCCCAATGCCTTGCACCATAAGGCCCGCCTCTGCGGTTTTATAAATTGTGGCTCCGGTCATGATTTCTGAAGGGTATAAATCGTATTCTACACCTCGGTTATCACCAATACCGATTAACTCGCGACCATTAAGTGAGGTACCAGTAAAGTCTTCTTTAAACCCACGAACAGAGATACCTGAAGTACGACCGCCTACCCTTTCACCTGACATACCAGGCAAACGCGCTAATGACTCAGCGATGGACGAGTCTGGTAACTTACCAATGTCCTCAGCTGATATGGCTTCAACGATCGAGGTGTTCTCCATTTTTACCGCTTGAGCACGGATAAGCGAACCTCGGATACCTGAGACTGAAATAACTTCTACATCCTCAGCTTGCGTAGCTTCCTGCGCAAGAGAGACGTTGGAATATATAGCCGTTGAGACAGCAATAGACAGCATCGCTGGTTTAAAAAAGTGTGTGTTCTTCATGTGTTACCCCATTTTTTGTATTACAATGCACCCAATCAAAGTATCCTAGAGTAGACGCTGTAATACCGTTAAAGCCGACCAATTCTCTGGTTGCCTAATATTTATCAAACCTTTAGTACCACACCGATATTCGATGCTTATTCATCACCAAGCGAAACAGTAGCTTGGCGCTTAAAGTAATGTTTCTTTTTCGCTGAAATTCTTCTACGATTTCGTGCCGTATTCTGCCTCTTCGACCACGGCTAAATGGCGTTCAGTCGGGTTGAAAATGAAGTTCAGTAATAAGCCAATAAACAATATGCAAGCAAAACCGGTCGCGACTATAAACCCGTATTTCGCGTCCCCCCCGTTTGCATCACTGACCATTCCCATGATGAAGGGACCAGCAGCTGCGCCTGCAGCGGTAAAGAACAAGATAACCCCAGCCACAGTGCCATGCTCATGTTTAGCAAAACAGCAGATCCCTTTCGAATTAAAGGTAGGATAAATTACCGACATGAAAACACCTGTCAGTGGAAAAAGATACAAAGCAACTTCTTTACCGCCCACCAAGCCACCAATAAAGCATAAGGTGATGGCCAGGCTGAACAACATCAGTACTAATGCCCAGTTAAAGTACTGCATCATCCAAATGCCAACAAACCGGCCTACTGCACGTAATGAAAAGAAAACAGATACGGCATACACCGCAAGCATTTTTTGTGGCCCCTCTGTGTAACAGGCGAAAGATTCTGACGCGCTCAGTGCATCACAAACCAGGTAACTAGGCATCCAAACGTAGATAGCGCTCTCAGTGGCGACATATAAAAAAGCACCAAAAGAAAACCCCATAGCATAAGGGTTTTTAAGTAACTTCAGACTGCTCATGAAATTAATAGGCTGATAGGTTTTAGCAGCAGGTGGGTGCTCCGGATAATTGACTTTCCACGCCATTAGAATGAGCAAGGTACATAGACCACCAGCGAGAACATAAAGTAATTTCCAGTCAACCCCTTCTCGTACCATCCAGGCAACAATCAGCGGCCCGATAATAGCCCCAACACCGAAGAAAGCTTCAGCACCATTCATGGTGCCCGTGTGCTCTTTTGTAGAGCGAGAGATATCACCAATCAAGGCAAGTGCGGCGGTTTTAAACACCCCCACGGCTAAACCAGAGAGTGTGATCAACCCTAGAATAAATTCGAAACTGTTACCGACCAAAAATAAATAACAAGACAAGGCGAATAGCGCTAAGCCAAGGATGATAGTTTTTTTCCGGCCAAATTTATCGGCTAGAAAACCAAGGAATAATCCCGAGAATGCGATACCAATCATAAACAACGAATGCATCAAACTCGCCTCTGTATTAGAGACGTCAAATTCTCGCTTTACTTCTTTAATGATCTCTCCCACCGAGTCAGACGTCATAGCAAACATCATGAACATCAAGTAGGTGAGCCAGCGAATAAGCGAAGCATTGCTTAAATTTGAAACATTTTTCACTACTTATTTCCTTTAAAGTAAAACGTTTGCCTCTAGAAACACGCTTTTACCATAGCTCATTAACAATGAATAACTGCGAATGTTAACGTCGATTGGTAAACACAAACTTAATCGTTTAAGATGATATGAAGTGAAATTAACAAATAAATTTAATTTTGTAAACTCATTGTAAAAAATAAAGCAAAAACATTTACTCAACGTGAAAAACGTACTAATAATCATGTAATATTTTAACTTAATCGTTTTAGGCACTTTAAGTACCATGGATATAAAATTTGAAAGTAAACGCACCTTAACGCGTATTTTAGACGGCTTAGATTTAGGCGGAATGTCCCAACCTGAGCAAGGGGTGTTCATTAATCGTTTAAACGAACAATTCCCTCGGCTGTTCGCTTTGCTAATAGAAATTTATGGTCAGCGGTATGATTTTTTTTACTACCTGCAACAGCTGACACAAACCTTAGCAAATGGTTTCAGTAAGCGCTCTAATGTGCAAAAGGCTAAGGACCAAGCTAGATTAGCCGATCCTCATTGGTACCAAGATGAAAACATGTTGGGTATGGCATGTTACGTGGATTTGTTTGCTGGTGATTTGAATGGCTTACAACAGCGGATCCCCTATCTAGTCGAAACCGGAATAACCTACCTACATTTGATGCCACTTTATGATTCTCCTAAAGGAGATAGCGACGGTGGCTATGCAGTCTCCGATTATCGCAAAGTCAACTGTGAATTAGGCAACAATCAAGATCTTGAAAATTTATCGAAGGCGTTGGCCGAAGCAGGCATTAGCTTGGTACTCGATTTTGTGTTTAACCACACCTCAGACGAACACCCTTGGGCACTCGCTGCCAAGGCGGGCGAGCTGAAGTACCAAGAATTTTATTATATGTTTGATGATAAGCGTGTTCCTGATGAGTATGAGCAACACCTGAGAGAAATCTTTCCCCAAGTACGTCGCGGTAACTTCAGCTGGAATAACGACAGCAACAAATGGGTATGGACTACCTTCAACAATTTCCAGTGGGATCTGAATTACACCAACCCAGCCGTGTTCAATGCCATCACAGATGAGATGCTGTACTTAGCCAATTTAGGATGCGAAGCGCTGCGTTTAGATGCGCTAGCGTTTATTTGGAAAGAGATGGGCACCAATTGTGAGAATCAAGATAAAGCGCATAAGCTGATCCAAGCCTTCAACAGCTGTTTGCAAATCGCTGCACCTGCAGTGGTCTTTAAATCTGAAGCCATAGTACACCCTGATGAAGTCTTAAAGTACATCGACAAGCAGGAATGCCAGCTGTCCTACAACCCATTGTTAATGGCACTTATCTGGAATACGCTAGCCACCAGAGACACGTATTTATTGACTGAGTCTATGCAAAAAAGCTTCGAGATATCGCCTGACTGCGCATGGGTTAACTATGTGCGTTGTCATGATGATATCGGGTGGACATTCGATGATGCCGTAGCAGGTCAGCAAGGTGTGAATGGTTTTGACCATCGTTTGTTTTTAAATCAATTTTACACTGGCCGCTTTGAGGGCTCATTTTCAACGGGTGTTGCCTTTGCTGAAAACCCAAGCAACGGTGATTGCCGCGTTTGTGGCTCTTTGGCCTCCCTTGCCGGTTTGGAGCAAGGTCTACAAAAAAATAACGATACGCTGATTGACCATGCCATCGCTAGAATATTAATGGTTCACAGTATTATTTTGAGTATTGGTGGTATTCCACTGATTTACTCTGGAGATGAGCTAGCCTTACTAAACGATTACAGTTACGAGCAAGACGACAGCAAGAAGCATGATGAGCGCTGGGTACAGAGAATTGCCGTGACAGATGCAGACATTCAAGCCAGTAAGAAAATAGACACACCGCAAAATCGTGTTACATCAGGTTTGCAAAAACGTATAGGCTTGCGTAAGCGCCACAGCGTGTTCGGTCAAGCCGCAACACGTATTATCGATACTCACCAAAGCGCACTATTTGCCTATCAAAGGTTAGCAAAAGACGGCTCCAGACTGCTGGCCGTTTGTAATTTTAGTGAGCATAAACAACGGGTATCAAGCATTACGGTCGGTTTGGGTAATGGGGTCGTTTGGCATGATTTGCTTTCTCAGGTACGAGTATCTCCAGCCCCCCAAGAGCTTGAACTTGCACCGTATCAAGTGATGTGGTTACTCAATGCTCAACCCGTTTAATGGGTTGAGCACTTAATTGTTAGCTAACTTGTGCACAACTCGTTCTGATCACCAGCCGTGTTTCAAGTACGACACTGTCACTGTGATCTTTGTCGAGGAGTAATCGGGTAGCGACCCTGCCCTTTTCTAAGCTTTGCTGACATACCGTGGTCAACCCTGGCGAGCTTCGCTGTGCCTCTGGTATATCGTCGAACCCTGTCACTTGCACCTGCTGAGGAATAGCAATATTCAGCTCATTAGCCATTCTGAGTACGCTGAGCGCAATTACGTCACTCATGCATAAAATCACGTCTGGCAAGGGGCTAAGGGTCAATGCTTCACGAGCAGCAATTTCTGCCATCTCAGGGGTATTAAGGGGAATGTGCCAAATTTGGCTAGGAGAAATGGTGAGTTGCTGCTCATCAAGTGCACGCAAATAACCCTTTAATCGACTACGAGAGATTTCTTTTGATTCCACGTGCATATCTTGGGCGGTGAGGCGACAGATGCGTTGCGAGTCGACCAAACGCAAACCTAACACAGTTACGTTTTTCGGTTTATTGATTAATGCATGATTCGCGACGGTGAAGGCGCCGTCTTCATTGTTAATATTGACAGACTCAGCGTCATGGGTTTCGAAGTCTACAGCAATAATCGGCTTACCAGAACGTTTCACTCGCTCAAAAATATCGCCACTGGGTGCGCCATAAAAAATAAAGCCATCAGGCAACGACTCAGCACTACTGTGTTCTAGCCCGTCTGACTCACTCGATAACAATAAGAGTTGTTTCTTGTTTTCACCCAACACCTCTGCAACCCCTTGTAGCAACTGGCTGGCGACGGGGTCTGACAAGCTATAGCTAATGGAGTCAGCAAGCACAACAGCGATGACATCCGACTGGCCTTTACGCAATGAGCGAGCAGCAAAGTTAGGACCGTGATAACCCAGTTCCGCTGACTCGCGGAGGATGCGCTCCCGCAATTTAGCTGACAACTGATCCGGGCGATTAAACGCGTTAGACACAGTAGCGGTAGATACCCCGAGTTGCTGCGATACTTGTTTTAGATTAAGTTTCTTATTGATAACTGTGACTTTCTATGGCCTTTATTTGCGCCATAAAATAGCACAAGTGCTGATACTGTCGCTAGCGTAAGCGCAAGCCAGAAAATGCTAAACAGCAGTGATAGTTAACTATCACTACTTGCATGTTGAGAATCGACTATGGTTACCCGATGATTATGTCACTTACACAACAATGAGAATACACATGCTTAAATTGTACGGATTCGATGTCAGTAATTACTTTAATATGATCAAATTAGCCCTCGCCCATAAAGGGTTAGAATATGAAGTGGTTACCGTATACCCCAACCAAGAGCCCGAGTTTTTAGCCAAAAGCCCCATGGGAAAGGTTCCTGCGCTAGAAACTGAAGACGGCATCATTGTTGAAACCAATATCATTTTGGAATATCTCGACGCTAAGTA
>TARA_R110002012_G_scaffold43414_5_pt1 | contig 12960 bp, 15 predicted proteins | sample TARA_R110002012 | Tara Oceans TARA_R110002012 (sample SAMEA4396515) | marine metagenome | biome: Westerlies Biome; feature: [DCM] deep chlorophyll maximum layer (ENVO:01000326); material: water (ENVO:00002006), including particulate matter (ENVO:01000060) such as... | depth 40 m
CGGCTGTTCACAAACAGACTTAAGAATAAAATCTTCTTGTCTTTGTTTTTTAGTTTTAGTAATCGACTGGTTAGTAATTTTAGAAATAGCATTCCTAAAATCTTTTTTAGCCAATCTCATTTCTTTAGCAAGTTCACTATACTCTTTACTATAAGCCATGCCTTCTTGTTTTTGTTCGGCTTCCCAATACTTACATAGAGAATCGACAGTCTCTCTTCTTAACTCAAGGCTTTTCATTTTATTAAGTTTAGATAAGTCTTTTTCATTATATCTCATTTTAGATAGGGGAACAGTATAATCACTTAGCCAAGTAATAGAGCCAATGCACTTTTGTAAATGGTCTGCATAGGCATCAATCATTGTATCAATAGCCTTTGCCATTTTAATTCTCTGTTCTCCTTTTAATGCTCTGCGAGATTTTCTCATCTTTCTAATCAAATCAGGAATAGAATGTTCTTCAACAAGATATTGGTCAGGAAAAACACTTAACTGTTTTCTAGCCTCAGTAGAATTTATATTTAATGTAGATGCTAATTTAGTTATTTCTTCATGCTCTGACATTACATGAGAGACACTTTTTAACTCCGTATCTAATTGAGTTTCTATACTATCTTTAGTTTCTTCTTCTTCTTCATCTAATTCAGCCAAACGATTCATTTGTTGAGCCGCCTCTCGATATTTATCTGCTTGCTCTGTCACATAACCACCTCAAAAATTCAACCCTATAGCCGTTCTTTTAGGCATTGTCTTATTATCAGGGACATCGCCAAATAAACCTAAATCATCTAGCAGTATGAAGTTTTCGTTGGCTGTATATGTGGCTGCATTTGCTAATGCTAAACTCATAACCATGTCATCATGTGCTCCGATTCCCTCAAACTTACCCCGTTCAGTAATAGCAAACATAGATAGTTCTTCAACTAAAATAGCAGTTACTCTTCTGCTTTCTTCATTACCATAAGGAAAATTTAATTTGTTATTTTCAAGAGTCATTTGCAAATTAAGAATAATCTCTTGTTTCTTTCTTCTAGTCGTATTAAAGTCATGTATGTTTAAATCTGCGACTTGCCGAAGTTCCTGTGTAAAAGATTTAGCAAAGGTATTAGTTTCAAAAAGAATTGCTTCTGGTCTGAATACTTGACCTATCATTTTTACCTTTTGTATATTCTCTCTAAACTGAACATTTTTTGCTCTATCAACATAAATCACAGACTTATTTTCATCGGCATCCATTTCTATAACTGTAATAACATTGTAGTCCCCATCAGTAGATATAGCAGGGTCTACACCAACAAAATATTTGTAGCCTTCTCTTCTTAAAGGCTTCAATACTAAGTCTTTATTTTTAGCAGCATCTAAATATTCTGGATTAAACAAAGAAGTTCCCGTTGAAATAGGCACACACATATATTCTCTTGTGAACATCAAAGAACCTACTTCTGCCTTTCTAGCCATTAGTGCTTCATAGTTCCACCTATCCGGCCAAAGGGGTTCATTAAGAGCATTGAGACAGGGATAAGTATTAACCGTATAAGCAGGATTTTCTTCTAGTTGAGCATATATATCTGTATAACTAAAAGGAGTCCCAATGACTCTAAGAGAAGCAGTATGGTGAAGAGTAGGAATCATGTCACCATAAAACCAATCAGTAACTTTTTGAATACCAGTCATACTAAATTCTTTCAAAGGGTCATCAATAATAATTTCTTGAGGGTGAAGTCCACGAATCTGTGAACCTACGGAACGCTCTAAGATTTGATTTCCATTAGTCAATGTAATATTTCCAATAGCCCAACCCCTAAGCGGCTTGAACTTCTTAAGTAAGGGGTGAGCAAACATCTTATCAATGTCTCTCATGTGAACTAAAGTCTGTTTTTGGTTAGAAGAAATATACAGCATTTGGTATGGAGGCTCCTCAAAAATTAATTTCCAAACTACCCATGAGTGCATAAATACAGACTTTCCGTGGTCTCTAGCACAAATGATAACAGTTCTCTGAGTATTGTTCATCAAATCATGCCATTCTTTTATGTAAGAAGGAAAGTCAAAGCCCAATACATTTTGAAAAAAATATGGAAATGAGTTTTTGGATAACCTCATATCCATTTCATGCTCAAAATTATAGGCTTCTAATTCCATGATACTCACCTGATTTTAATTAAGTTAAACCAGTCACCCATAATATCATCAGGATAAGAACATTTAGCCATATCCTCTGCTCCTTTAACTGGACGAATAGCCATATTAGAAGGAAAACGAGAAAGCCAATCAGTTAATACTTCTTCAGGAATTAAAGTTTTATATTTTTCCCAATTAGAGTCACCCACAAAAGCCCAACCATTATCTTTCGCATGTTGAATCCATCTAGCAGTATCGCCCTCTTTATCAGCCCTACCAAAAGCAGCAACTAAAGGTTTAGATTGATTTATCTGCCGTTCTCTTGCTGATACTATTGCTTTGTATTGGCCCGCTGGTGCATTTTCTAATGCCTTAACTCCACCAACTGCTGTATGAGTAGGGTGTTCCTTCCAACCGCTAGCGGCTATTACTTTACCTTCATCATTTACACGAACTATCCATTTATCTAAAGCATAGCGACCCTCAATCAAATCACTTTGTCTATTATAAGGCTCATCAGGATTATCAGCATCCCATTTTTCTTTCATGCCTTGGTATGAAAAAATAGAAGGTAATACTTTAGACATATATTCACCTGCCACTTCTAGAAGGTAGCCTACTCATGCTACCAGTAGCCATAACAGCATTCTTAAGTCTATTAATTGCTTCTGATGTAATTGGTTGTTTTTGATTATTCCATTCATTGGCAACTTCTTTTATCATCAATTGTTTTTTGTCCTGTGCTAAACCCTGTAATGTATAATTATAGTGGTCTTGAGCCCCCTCAGCAAACTGGACTTTTTTCTTCATGCCGAATAGTTTTTCTAACTCTTCGTCTGTTTTTAAAATATTTTTCCAAGACATATATTCACCTAAATAATGCTTTAATTTTATAAACGTGCTCTGCACTAATGCCATGTTCTCTAGAAATATTCTTATGAGAATCAACTCCTTTAACAATCTGTTCTATTTCTAGATAACTTAAATCAATATTTTCATCGGTTTGCATTTTATTAATTACTCTAGTAACCCCATACTCATTCAAAGGATTATATCCATAAGTTACATCCATACCTAATTCGCTTCTAATTACATCATGTGCTTTTAATAACTTATGAAGCAACACAGGTAAATCTGTTTGAACATGTTCAAAAATATCTTTTAGTCTAGTGTAGGCTCTTTTTAATGCAGGAGTTTCAGTTAGTATTCCTTGATTCATATCTAACCAATGGGGCATAGCAAACATAGGAATGGCCTTTCTAGAAGTATAGTCTTCGTGAAAATCTACAGACCTTTGCAAAATCGTTTTTCCATCAAAATCATCTTTTTCTCTACTTAAGTCTCCTGTGTCTTCCATATAATGATGAATTAATGAAGCACAATAATTATTGTTTATTTCTTCTTTACTAAAAATCCTAGTCAGTGACTGTGCTGCTTCTTCCCCATCAACAATGAGCCCTTCATCAATTTCAACAGAAGGCATAAAAATATTATCTAAAAAGTCAGCAATAGTGTCTAGGTCTCCTACATTTATTTCTTTAGATGAACCTGCCGATAAAGTATCATACGCTGCTGTCATAACTGTTTCTAAACCTAAGTCAAGAGACATAGTTTGCATTACTTTAGCCCCTATACTTGAACCGAACGTAGGTATTTGAATAGGCATTAATCCACTATATAATGGGTCAAAATAATAATCATTAGCAGAATCTAATAATTTTACTAAGGATTGTTTAACTGATTCAAGTTCTGGTCGAAGTTTTCCTTTTTGATTTAAAGATAGAGGATTAGCACTTACTCCTTCCATACTAGTCCCTCTTTTCTCTCTCCAATCCATCTCGCTACCCCTGCTACTTCCTTTAGAAGAGCGGCCTTTAACCTCAAACTGAAACTGTTCATCACTTAATAGAATATATAAATCACTAAAGAAATCTTTAATGGTGCTCATAACACCTACATCAATGTCTTTATTTCTGCTAATAGATTTAAATTTATCAGTAGAATACATCCTACTAAATTCTGAATTTGTCATTACTGAAATAGGTAAAGGCATTTTCGCACTAAAGGACTTGTCCACACCTACGTCGCCTTCATCTAATACAAGAGTATCTTCCATTTCATCAAACCACTTATCAATATCAGTGGTGGTATCTAATGAAACGCCTTGACCTTCATCTAAAACATCTTCTAATTCCTCTAAAACCTCTAATAGTTGCGATTCCATTTTCTTTGATATAGAAACTAATTTATCCCCCCTATTAATTTCATACATTAATAGTGGGTCAGCCGCACTTAGTATTGCTTCATAATTCTCTTCCCAAACAAACTCTTCTGTTTCTATTCCTTCTAAGATACTTGCTCCCTCAGTAGAACTGTTTCCTAAATTAGAAATCATTTCAGCGGCTAATTGAGAATTAATATCTCCATAGTCACTTTCAGAATGCTCTTCTTCTTCCATAAAATTATAATTATCCTTATCAAATAACCTCTCTGCTGCTATCTTAGCAGCAATTATATTGAAAAATCTATGATGAGCATCTAAGAACTTACCTTCAACATTTTCAAATAAGGCAATGTATTCTAAGTTTTCTTGGGCTACCTTAGAATAAAGTTTATCAAAAGTATCTAATATGTTTTCAGGCAGTTTACTTCGCTTAATTGCCATAAAAAACTCAGCGAGATTATCTTCAAAGACATCATATAAGTCTCCTACTTGAGCCCAATAATTATATATTTCAATTCTATTTTTCTTCTTAGAAACATCAATTGCCCCTAAATATTTATTGACTGGAAATTTATTTGCTAATTGAACTTCTTCAGATGTCCTCGACTTATCTTCAAGAGTTTGTTTAATTTTATCATAGTTGAATTTAAATGCTTCAGGATTTGCAGTAGATTTTAAATCCTCCTGTAACAGTTCGTTTTTTAAGTTTTCAGGAAGCGGGTTTCGTATATCTAATTTACCTTTAATCTCAGTCGAATATAAATCATCACCGTCAATAAGATTTCCATCTACATAAATATTCATATCTAATAAAGGCTTAGTTACCCTTCTTTTGTAATTTTCTAAATCTGATGTATCTTTTCCTGCTATTTTTACACTTGCTTTGATGTATGCTCTTGCTGCAATTATTTCTGCTGCTATATCATCAAATGCTTCTTGTTGAAGTTTTTTCATTCTAAGAGTTTCTACTGGGAGAATTTTTAATCTAAGTCTCTCTCTTTCTTTTACTTTGGAGGCTTCTATTTCTTTAACTTTATCTTCAATTTGTTTCTCAGATAAATTTTTTGAGTCTTTAACCTTTTTTATTTCTTTATCTTTTTCTTTATCAAAAGAAATAACTTCTTCTTCAACTAGCCTATCTACTTCTTTATCTGAAACAACTAATTTTCTAGCAGCAGACTCTAGTTCATCTCTATACCTTGAAATTTCTCTATTTATTTTGGCTTTCTTTTGAAGTCCTTTAAGGCCAGCAATTTCATTTATTGCGTCGTTAGTTAATTTAAATGCCATATTATTCACCTACTCTAAGAAGTCCATATTTTTCTACAAATTGCTTTTTAGCATTAACTATTTGATTGGGAGGGAAATTATAGGGTTTAGTTGCGAACTCTTCTAGTTTTATTCTAAATGCACCAACAGTTTCTTTTTTCATTTTATCTATCAATGAAGGCATATTATCATTCAATTGGTCTGCTACTTTAATTGCATTGTCTGAATCGGGGTCTTTGTCTATTGCCTTAAATGCTTCGCTTACTTCACCATTAGAAGTCAAATCAGCCATCTGAGAAAAGAAACCTAAACTTCTTTCAGGAGTAATTTGGTCTAATGCTGCTGCTGAATTATCTATCTTTTCAACTAATTTAGTAAGGCCACCTTCATCTTTTAATTTTTTAGCCATACCTAGAACATACTTAGAAAAGGTGCTGCTATCAAGAAGCCCCTGCCTTAAAGATTGAGTCTTCTCTCCAATGTCTTTAGGACTTATTCCTGACTCCATTCTTTCTTTTATTTCGTCAATTAATCTTTCAAGTTTTTCAACTCTTTTAGTGCCTATTTCCTTTCCTTCTTTGGGCAAGGTAGCAAGTTTCTTTTTTGCTGCTATAAGTTCTTTTTCTTTGGCTTCAAGTTCTCTCTGTCCTCTTTCTTTACGAGTCGATGCTTCAGGAGTAGTTACTTTTAATCCAAACTCATAAGCAGATTCAGGAGTTAATTCATCACCATCAAGAGTTACTTTAGCATAGTTAGCCCTTTCTTTTCCTTTATCGTAACGGGTAATAGTTGAGCCTTTTTCATCTCTTTTTACATTGCCTTCACTATCTATTTCATTTACAGTTTCTCCAGTTGGAAAACCATCTCTAAAATATTCTATTTCCAGTTCATCTTCAGGATATTCTTCTTTGTCTAATTGAGAATAAAATTCTTCAAAGTCTGTCGCTTCTTTAATAGTGAAATTTCCTTTTAAATATTGCAATTGACCGGCTTGTAGTTCATCTTTAGCCCTTGACAACTGGTCTCCTAAATTATAATTAGTATCAATAATTTCAATAATTTTAGACTTAACTGAACTATCAGATGAAGTTCTAAAATCACCCATGATATTATTAATAATGTTTTTCATAGAATCAATTTGACCTTCTCTAAAATAATCACTTTTCTTGTCGGTTTTCATAGAAACATAAATATCATCAATAATTTTCGTTTGGGCTTCTTTATTACTTAGCATTTGAGTCTGTCTTAGAGCATTAAAGAAGGTTTTGAACCAAGTTTCTCCGCCATAATCTCCTAGTAGAATTAATTCACTATAAGGATTCAAATTCATAGAATTAGGGCTACTTTTTTCCAAGAAAAGAACCTTAGCAGTATCAGCAGTATTAGGATATTTCTTTGGCCTAAAGGCTCTTACACTTCCTGTAATATTATCAACTGCTTTTATGTATTTTATTACAGAACTCTCATCAAAAGGCTCAACAACTGATAATTTAATGTTTGAAGCAATAAATAATTTTCCTTGAGCAACTAAATCATCCGCATCAATAACATTTCCTCCAGCATGTAACTTCCATTTGGAATTTTTTAGGTTTTTATTGTAAAATTCTTTAATTTCTTTCTTTTCTGCCACTATTTCAGGTGTATCTAAAATTGCCCCAGTCTTTTTATCTATTTTAGGGTTTAATGCTCGAATAAAATCATTTCGGGAAGTATAATCTACTAAAATTATGTCTCCTTTGGCCTCTCCGCCAATTAATTTGGCAAATTGCTCTATGAGTTTGGAATTTTCGGGTAGGCCTTCAAAGGAAAGGTAAGGTTTGTCTGCTTTTAGTCGCAAAATCTCTAATTTAGTTCTTAACTCTTTATTTGTTCTAAGTGTTCTCTCACTTAAATGACCTTTTTTGTCAATTTCTTGTAAAATTTCCTCAACTAACTGATTATTTCCTTTAGTTTTGGCTTCAAGCCCTTCTTCTACTTTTGCTTTCACATCAGCAGTAGTCATAAAAGTTAAAGCGTCTTTAAGTTTAGTGATATTTTCTTCAATTTGACTTAATTCTAAATCAGCAACAGGGCTATTTGAATAAGGAGCAATAATATCTTCTAATGAAGGATTGCCTCCTTCAATACTTATTAAAAGACCCTTTAAATAATCGAATCTTTCCTTAGTTTTATCGTCAGTTAAGTCTGCTTCTTCAATTCTTTTAATGAGTCTTGCTGTGCTTGCTGCATTGACTATAGTAATAGCAAAAAAACTCTTCTCTTGAGGAATAGCCTTCAATACAGTTTGCCAAAGCACTAAGATTCCACCTTTAAAATAGTTAAAATTATCTTGAACATACCTATTCTTTGTTTTTCTGTGGCTGACATGCCTGACTCTAGTAATGTTTTAATTGTTTCTTTAGCATCAGAATTAGATAAAGAATTAAATTTATTTTTTAAAGATTTAAGACCATCAGGAATAGGGGTGTCCTTCCACCTTTCATAATCAAATTCTCCTAATAGGACTTCGCTGAGTGCTTTCCACTCTTCCTTTTCTGTTTTAAGAATAGTTTGCCAACTCATTGTAATTCCTCCTGCATCTTTTTATTTGATTCTTTAACTTGTTCTTTATAATCTTGTAATTGAATTAATGTTTCTTCAAACTCTTTCCAAGCCTTATCTATGCTTATATGAATTTTTTTAAATGCAGGGTCATGGCCTTCTTCGGGTTCAATTAAATACATCATTTTTTTAATCTCCATCATAGGGGGAATAATGTCTCCTAAAAATTTGTGTAAAGTAGAAGCATATTCCTCTTGTAGTTTAACAACTTCAAACCAACTCATTGTAACTTCTCCTGCATTTTAGATTTAATCTCCAGCCAAATCTCAGGATTGTTCTGTGCTAACACTTCTTGAACAACTTGCATCTGTGCGACTATAATAGTATCTTGTCTCTTATGAATGAGTTTACCCTTAAACTCCATAAGATATTTTAGCGACTCTCTAATTTCCCTTGCTAACTTAGTAAGAGCATCAATCATCTTAGGGTCAAGGTCATTTCCTAATTCGTCAAACACCTGCGATAATCGCACATCTAACTTAGCAACATTGTTTGATAGTAAATCAACTTCATCTACTTCCTTTTTCGCTATCATAAGGGCTGCGGATTCCTGCACGATTGGCATCAAGTGGTGCTTCATGTGTCTTTGGACTTGACTTTTTGTAGTGTCAAGAGCAGTAGAAACCGCCTCACTAGTAATATTACCTTCATTGATGGCCTGTTCATAATGCTTCCTCATAGGGTCTGTGCATAAAACACATTTTGGATTGGATGACATTTTATATTCACCCATATGATTTCTTTGATGTTGAGCAGATGTCCCGCTTCTCCAATCATTAGCCTTATCTAATTCATCACAAGTCACTGTTCCCATTTCAAGAGAGGATTCTAATTCCTCTCTATTCTCGGATTGGCACAAACCACAACGCTTACGATTAACTGTCATAGTTAATTCCGCCATAGTAGGTGTTGCCACATTTTACTAATCACTTTATTGTCGGGACTAGTGGCGTCCTTTCCATATTTTTCTCTACGAGTCTTTCGGTAATCAAATCCTCTCTTGGTTTTATTTTGCCAAGCCCTATACTGATTAGGTGCTTTGATAGTGTTCTTTCTTTTTAATGCTCTATTAGTTAAAGTAATAATAGGAGTAGCAGTAGCCATTAATTTAAAATTAGTTACTCTTCCAGCAAGCCCTTCCTTTTCTTTTAGACTACCTAAGTTGGCTAATTCTCTAATCATGGCTTGGTCTTTATTGCTCAACTTAAAAGAAGTAGACTGTAATTCTCTTCTAACTTTATCCACTAATAGTTTTCCACCAGAATTCCAATAAGTTTCTTCTCTGACTACTTTGTTAAAGAAGTCTTCAATGGCACTAAGTTCATCAATATCTGCTGCATCTGTTCCGCTAGGTAAAGTCTCAATTTCAACTTCTATTTTCGCATCATCTATGTCTTCTGCTGCTTCTTGCATAATATATAACAGGCCTTTAGGTTGAGAATATGGGCCACTTGTTTTTGAAAACAATGCTTCATGGGGAGGATTGTTACCTGTCATCCATTCATCAGGAACCTTTGATACTCCTTCATTTCTTTTAGAATACCATTCAGTAGCGTAATGTCCTTGAACTGTTCTAGGTGCAAGTTTTTCTCCCGTTGGAGTTTTGTCTTGTTCAGTAAATAGAATAAAAGCAGGGTCAAAAGCAGGAGTTCTTCCGCCAGCATCTTTACCAGTATTTTCCATAGCCGCTAATGCTTTAGCATATTCAGCAATAAATTCTGCTTGAACATTAGTAAATAATTCAGGCCCATCTACCATGTCTTCAATAACTTCTAAAAATTGAATTGCGCCTTGACCATCTAAACCCTGATTCCTACTATTTTCTCTAATGTTACCTTGCATATGGTTTTTCAACATAGTGTATAAATCAGGAATGTTTTTTACTTGTAAATCGCCACCGCTAACTCCTTCACAGTTAGTTCTCCAAGTATTAAAATCATCAATAAAATTACTTTTTACTTCTTGTTTAACTCTATTACCTTTATATGGAACATAGTTTTTCTTTTCATCTGGCATCTTCTTCATCCTCCTTTTTACCTGAATACCTTACATTGAACAAAGCGGGGGCCGAAGAAGTGCTTACTGCCCCAGTTATTTTTTCTAAGTCACTACCTTTAACCTTTTCGAGTGCTTCTTGAATCATATCATAAAGAGCATCAAATTCTTTATCACCATATCTTTTACTCATCTCTGCTATATTGTCAAAATTAACTTCTGAAATTTCAGGCTTTCCTCCATGTCTAGCAGTAATTTCTAATCTAGCCAGTTTCTCTCTAATTTCACCTGTTAGTTTATCATTGCTTAATCCTCTAGTAATACCATCGACAAAAGCAATAATATCTTCAACCATCTCAGTAGTTCTAGGAGTATGCATTCCCTGAACTCCTAATAGTTCCATCAATAAAGGAGGAAAATAACTAGTTCTTGCTCGAGGGTGCCTTAAAAAATTTTTTAGTCTTAAGTATGTGCTTTCTGGAAATTGCCCTACAAATGCTCCATATTCTTCTTGGGCAGGAGTCATACTCATTTGTTCTTCAGCCATACCAGCATGAGTCCCTTCATGCATAATAATCCTAATAATAAAATCAGAAATGTCTTTATCTGTAGGTTCTCTTTCTAATTTATCTTTTAAATAATCATAAGAGAGGGCAGGATTGATTCTAATAGATTCATCTACAGCATCTTTAAATGTCAGATTCTCACCACTAAACAGTATATTAAATACGTCATCCATTTCTAATTCTTTTGATTCTGCCATATACACGCCAAATGCTTCAATAGCATTATCAAAGTCTATGTCTTCTACTTTAATAATGTCAAACCATTTCATAATCTCACCACAATTTTTTACAGGCTAAGCACTTAGGAGTTTTGATTGCTCCCTTGCATTCATCGCAATTGTGTCTTGATTTGAAATTGGCTCTACGCTTTTTATTAGTGTGCGTTCCACTACCCCTGTTCTTACCTTTACCTTTATAATTGCCATAGCCTTTAGCACCAGCATGAATTTTTTTACCTTCGGAAGTAAGCATCATAATCTTCTTACCTTTTCTATCGCTAGTATAGACTTGGCCTGTTTTCATATCAGCCTTATCTTTCTTCAGGACTTCTTCCCAATCCATCACAATCCGTCCATTAAAATTATATCGCCATCTTTATGTGTTTTTATATTCTTCATTGAATCAACAACTGTTTTACATTCGTTCTTTGATAAACCAGTGGCTTCACACAAAACATCTAGTCCTGCTGCCCCACCTTCCTTTCTCAAAGTTCTAATGATGATAGGTTTAGGGTCAGCCTTTCTCTCTCTTAATTGTTCAAAATCTTTCCCTGTTATTTTACCATCGCCGTCAGAATCAATTTCTTTTTGATTACCGACTAATGCTTTTTCTTCATCTGTTTTTTCTGTTGAGCAATGTGCTTTTAATATATCTTCCCATGTCATTATTGTTCGCCTCTTTCTTGATTTTCTTTAGACCTTTTATCGTCTGTAATCGGGCCACCTTTAGCCCACGTATAACAAGTTCTCGCTGAATGGCATTTAAAATGGTGCATCCAACAATAACCTAATTGACCATCATCATCTAATTCTAGAGGCATACAATCCTCCATTCTAGGAGAAATATCAAATGCAACACAATTACTACAATTAGATTTTTTAGCAACTTCGGCAGTAGTGTTCCATCTTTCCGCATACCTTTCCCAATAATCCTTATCTTCTAAATTTAAAGGGCCATATTGAATATGTTCAGCCTTAACTGCACTATCTCTATTTTTAGTATTCAATTCTAAATCTTGTGTTGCTCTAGGACAACTCATCTCTTTTAAAATAATTTTCCAATTCATGCACCTTTCCTCCTTTTGTAAGTTTTACAAGCAGAACAAGTAGGCCTACATCTTTGCTTAGTTCCCTTAGAAGCATCTTTTCTACCACAGGGTTTTGTTCCTTCTTTATCATCTTCACATGATTGACAGGAAACCCAACCACTTTGGCCATCTCCGCCCCTTCTTGAAAACCAACCGTGTAATCCTTCTTTCTTTTCTCTTGCGAAATTATCATTCTTTTTAACTGAATTGCCCCAATTAGCAGCGCCAACTTTACGACACTGAACTAAAGCACCAGAAGCATAAGCCGAAGGCCACTTTTTATAGCGGCTCTTTACTTTATGATAACAGGCATCCTGTTTCTTCTTGAGAATTTCTTGCCACATATCATTCCCTCATAGGGCAACTAGGTTTAGTTCCACTTGAAGGAGAAGGTAATGATAAATTACACTTCTGATATTTAGTTACCATCTGTTGACAACGACGACAATAGCCAGTTTTCTGAACACGGCTTTCAACCTGTTCTTCAGTATATTTACGGACTACATCTTCCCACATAATAATCACATCAAGGGCCACTATATTCAAACTTACCCATATCAAATTCAAGGTGATTTTCTACTAATTCCTCAAGAATAGGCAACAGTTTCTTTTTAACCTCTCTTTCATTGATAGGTTTGTAAGTAATATGAATTTGGTCGGTAGCATGATGTAATCTCTCATCAATTTCTCTAGTAATAGCAACTAATAAATCCTTTACTTCACTTTCTTTATGTTTATCTTTATTAAAAGCATTTTCAATGTCTCTTTCCATCCAATCTCTTTCATTATCGGGGAATCGCTCATTAGCATCTTTTTTAATTTCATCTTTCCATGACATAATAATCACCTTGTAAATGCGCTTCTCGCCTTTGACTTCGGTA
>TARA_R110002012_G_scaffold318895_2_pt1 | contig 12953 bp, 25 predicted proteins | sample TARA_R110002012 | Tara Oceans TARA_R110002012 (sample SAMEA4396515) | marine metagenome | biome: Westerlies Biome; feature: [DCM] deep chlorophyll maximum layer (ENVO:01000326); material: water (ENVO:00002006), including particulate matter (ENVO:01000060) such as... | depth 40 m
TACTGTTTCATTCATACCTGCTGAAATGTTACCTTGTAAGAATGCGTCGTGAATAGCCCAGTTAGTCATGTTGTTCATTTGATGACCTCTTGTTCCTACTTTAGCCTCTCTAGCAAGTAGAGCAGTTCTTAGGTCGCTTCCGATGTTTAGCATATCCATTAGACCGTTTAGAGTAGGAGGGAATGACCTAATATCGCATCCGTTGTTGATGTGTTCGTCGTTTACAGTCCATGAAATCAGTTTTTGCATAAGACCCGCCCAATTGCTAATATCATGACCGTTTAGAGTACCGTTGTGTTGTCTAAATTCGATAACTCCATGTTCAACAAAACCGCCTAGATTTACGCAACCTCTACCAACTCCGTTTTGAATCATTCTTTGGTAGTGGTCTTTTGTTCCAGTTCCAAAGGTGTTAGGGATATATCCGTCATATCGGATTCTTTGACCGCCATAATCATTGGATATGATACCTTGACGCATCAATGCTCTAATTTCAGGTGCGCCATTCCTACGAGTAGGAGAAACCAATCGGCAAAAAGCACCTTCGTAAAACCAATCGTAAGCATCTACTAGACGACCAATTCTTTGAGCCAAGTTACCTGCTGACATTCTTCTAACTCTAGCGGAAGAGTTCCTAACTCCAACGGTTAGATGAGTACCAGTAGAGCCGTTTGTTCTTGCTCCGGCTTTATACATAGCCTTCATAACTCGTCGTACTGTTGCTAGGCCAGGCTGACCTACCATGATTGGTGAGATAACTTCGTGTGAAATTCCTCTTCCGATGTTGTTAGTGATTGAAGAGTCCGACTCGCTAATCCATGTGTCTTGGTGTCCGTTAGCATGTTCTCTAGTTGTTCTAACATATCTTGAGTAGTGGTGGTATGAGTGGTGTCCGTCATACATAATTTGTGAATCTCGGTCTTGACCTTTGATTCCTGTTAGGGTTGTTCTCAATTCTTCTCTAGTAAGCCCAAAGGACTCGATTTCTATTCCGTAAGTGGTTGCCATCAGTCTTGGCGAGTAGTGTTAGGTACTTAAGGTAAGCGGAAAAAATCACTAAATTTTCGTGATATAGACTTCTTTTTCTTTTTCCGAGGGGGTTTAGGTAACTCTACTGGTTGCATCAATTTTGAAGTTCCTTTTTCCATGTCGAACCACATATATGCGTAATCAACTTCTCTTACTTGTTCTCCGATTTTGTGAAAATCTACACCCCATCTTTTTGAAAGAGTATCATAATCCACTGGTAGAGTATTGAACAAAAGTAGCGTTGATAGGTTAGCATCAGTCCATCTATTTACAATAGGTCTTTGAGATATGAAAATAGGTTTGATTTTCTTCGCTCTACCTTGAACTGATAATCTCTTCAATGACGGAGGGATTTTAGTAGGAGTTATCAAAATAGAGGCTTCATCAATAATGAAAGTAAAGGATGATTTAGGTTCACTATCAGCAACGGCAAAGACATAATCAATCAAATATGAAACTTCTTCTTGTAACATATCCAGGTTAGGAAAATAAACAGTCATTCTTTCCTTTCTTATTGATTTTGTAGCCTTTTCTAAATCGTAAATAGGCTCTCCTAGCATCGTGTAATCTCCATGTTGAGTCTTAGGGTCTATCACAATAAAACGGTGATATTCTCCAAACTTTTTATTCTTCATAGCCTGTTGTAAAGTAGATATAACGGCGGTAGTTTTTCCACTTCCGCTAAGACCTGCTACTAACGCACCCAGATGTTTACCATCGGGATGATATAACCTCTCAAGAGTTAGACTCATTCGGTACTACCTCCTGATTTGGTGCTTGCTCCTGTTTCTTCTTTTTTCTCTTGAACGGATTCAATCTAGATAAGAAACCTAAACCTCTTTTCTTTCTGTTAGGGTCGGCATTCTTTCTAATGTGCATAATTGGTGGAGCGTAAGCACTACCTACGGTTGCTCCCCATACCATCAAAGGACTTACTGGTACTTGGATGCCATAATGAGCCATTAGTTGCATTGTAGAGGCTTCTAGAGCGTCTAAATCGCTTGGATGTCGTTCTAGTGTATATTCAGGTTTATTCATTACTCCCCTTCCCCAATGTGTAATCATTCTATCTAGCGCAGTAAAACCAAATCTAATCATTTGACCTTGTGCTTGCATAGTTACCTCGCTAATTCGACCTTGAGCCATTTGTTGAATTGGTTCGGGAATTGATTTAGGCTTTACATCTCCGAAGTCGTCATCAGCCCAAGAAACATTTGACCAATCAGTAGAATTATTAGTTTCTTCAACTTCTATTTTTTCTTGATTTTGTGTAATTTCTGGTTGAGGTTCTTCAACTGGTTTCACAAAATCTGGTTTTGGATTTTCTAATTTCTTTGCATGTTTGTAAATTGCATTTCTTGATTTTCCATTTCCTTTACCATGTCCATAATTATCAAATGTACTTTGGAATTTTCCTTTATCGGTTGGATGTTTTTCGACTTTACTCATTCTTGAGCCTCCTTGAATTTTTCAACTTTAGCATCAACCATTTGTTGAGCCGTTAGTTCTTGTAACTTCATCATTCTACGGTCTTGAGCAACTGCGTTCATAGCATGGAAAAAAGAATTTTCATGGTTGTTCAAATCTGTTCTCATTTGTTTATATGTTCCTACAAATTTACCAAGTCCACCAAAGATAAACGCTTGCGCTTGTACTGGTAAAGTATCTGCGTGTTCGTGTAATACATTCAATAAATCAAGTAACGGTGTCCAGGCTATATCTGTTAAATCGTCTAGTGCGAGCCAAAATTTAGGGTCTTGTTCCCATGTCATCAACCTCGCTAGTTGACAACATATCTTCAACCTGTCGGTGTGGTTGACTAGGCCACCATCGAGTCAACAAATCACCAAATGTTTTCGCCTTTTCTCTACCCCATAATCTCTTTGTAGAATCTCCTAGAGCCGACATAGAATATTTTCTATCATCGAACACATTGATGAGCGAATAATCATTTTTTATTCTTGCTTCTTTTGCTGAATATGGTTTCTTCACTATCGTAGAAATACTTCGATTATCTGAGTTTTCTTCACAAAATCGGAAAATTCCCCCAACATCAAAACCTCTCAAAAAGTAAGAAGCACTTCCTCTAAAAGTCGTTTTTGTGTAATGTTGTGTTTCCATCGAATAAACACCGGACATAATAACTATCAAATCACCTTCACCGTCATGTTCCCATTTTCCTAAGTTGTGAGGCGCTTCTAGCGGTCTTTCTGGTATTGTGTGCAATTTGTCCTTTGGGAAGATTACTCCGTCGGTAGCCACGCTTAGAGCGTTGTAATCGTTAAGTCTAATCAACTCCGCTAATCTTGCTCTTGTTGCTCCTGTGATTGTAGAGCCGTAAATAGGATTCCACATTTTACCTATTTTATTATCAATGCATTGAACGGTTTTTCCATAGATTGAATTTAGTTGTACTTTCGCAACATTGTAGGAAACACTCCCGCTTTCGCTATTCATTTTGAGTTCGTAGAATTTGTCAATGAAATTCTTAAACGGTCTAGAATTTGAATCGTCTTCAACAAATCTATACCATTCACCAACAATAAATTTCTTTGGATTCCATTTCAAAGCCTCGCTGATTTCATCAGCCGAATACCAACCTTTTACAATTCTCGGAGTTACAAGAGTTTTAGATTTTGATTTAGTAACCAAAGGATAGAAAGTTCTACCTTCGGGAAATTCGATATATACTTCACAAAATCCAATTTCAAACGCTTTTCTTTTTTGTAACCAAGTCAACAAACTTTCTTTAGAATCGCTATGCACCCAATCGCCTCTATCGGTGTTTGGAAGGTGATACATGACATAAGGATAGGCACTAGCCAAATCAACGCCCATACAGTCATTAAATCGGCCATTACCGCTAGTTTCAAACCATCCACCAAAATAACTAGACCTAGCAATCTGTAAGACTCTCTTTAGATGAGGTTTGTCTATGTAATGATTTATTGTAGGTATCTCACAAGTAGAAAGTAATTCCCTTTGAGCAACATTAGCAAGCGAATAAGGCTGAATAAATCTAATCTCTTGACTTACATAATCTTGTCTTTTCAATCTTGCTAATTTACCTGCTAAAACAGCATCCTGTATAGCATATTTTTCTATATCCTCTCGATACATATCTCGATAATCAGGTTCATTTAATTTTGTTACATCAAGAATCGAACCGTCAAAACATTTCTCTACTTTAGTTTCTCCAAGAAACTTTTTAGAAGCATTATTCAATCGAGATTTGAAGTAAAATTGTGAAATATCCCACCAATAACAAGCACCTACTTTGAACTCTCCCATCATCCATTTAGGTTTAATTTCTAGATATTTTCCTTCAAGATATTTTAGAGTGATTTCTATTTCTTCATCGTAGTTTGTTGGAGTACAATAAACTTTGACTTTATCTCCAACCAACAAAGTATCAATTTGACCAGGCTCTAAAAAGTGCATAATTGATTGAGCGTCATATTTCAAATTCCAAAAGAAAAACTGTTTTGTTGTTATTCCTCTTGTCGCTTTTCGTTTCAACTTCTTGTTTGCTTTTTTCCCACTAGACCAGGACTTTGCATGTTTTTTATTGTAAAGAACAGCGATTAAATCTCCTAAAGTGTTTATCTCCCAAACTCCAAATTCAGTAGAGAACAACCAAATGTTACCGTCAATAGTTTCTGTATCAGCCCCGCACATCTTATGAGGTAATAAAGAAGATTTTCTACCTGTTGGAGGGCGTTTTTGTTTGTTCAAAATTGGTAATTCTCTCAAAGGTAAATTCAAAGAATCAACTTGATTTTGTGTAAGTCGGGCAATAACTGGTGAAGTAGATTTCACAAAATCACCTACCCATTATCACATCATAGTCGTTTCTCCAATCACTCCAATTATCATAATAATCATAGTAATCTTCAAAATTACCTAATCTACCTAATTGAGTTGCTTCTTGTAAATTATCTAATCTCTCTTCCCAACCTCTAAATTGCTCTATGTCTGGTTCATCTTGCATAGATTCGGCCATTTCTCTCTCGCTAGGCGTTAAAGCGTTGTTAATAGCAACAGTTCTCTCTCTTCGCATTTCTCTTCTTCTAGTTTCAAAGGCTCTTGCACCTCTTCCAGTTAGAACAGTTTCAAATCTACCCGTAGAAGGGTTTCTTCGCTGAATAACTGCCCCTGTTAGGGGTAATCCCCTTCTAGTTACACTTCGTATCGTTCTAGGGCTTTGAGGGGCGGTTTCTCCGGCTATCCATCTTCTAACCGTTCTTCTAGAAACTCCATAGAAATTCTGTACTCCTTGTATTCCATCACGGTCAACAATTGCTCTCAACCTGGTTCTAAAGGTTGGAGAACTTCTTTCACTTACCATAAATCATAACCCCCAATACCACCAGGAGAACTGCTACAATAATAACAAGCACAAGAACTTTTTCATATTTATCATTAATACTGTAAATCAAATCATGTTCTTTGTCTTTCATCGTTTGAGAGCCTATGAAGCCCATTATTGAACCGACTAGAACGCCTAATAACACAATAGGTAAATTATTCTTCATTGTAGCCACCTTCGTTAAATTCCTTAACTATTTGGCTGATTCTTGGAATACTTACTTTGAACTGTTCGGCTAAATTAGCCATAGTCCAATTAGCATCCTGGTACAATGTAAAAATGGCCTTTCTTTGTTCAACCGATAGTTTTCTATTTCTTCTCTTCAAATTCTTCACCTCCTATGGTAATTGTTATGAATCCGGCATCAGCCATAGCGTATAGAAAAGAAGTAGCATCCCAGAACAATAACTTCACTCCACATACCTCCGCACGATAGGCGACTCCTTCTTTATATTCTAAGATTGTTGAAGGTAATTCAAAATCTGTTCTCATCAATTGAATTATAATTTCTCTAGGAGTTTTTCCATAGAAAGTAATTCCAAGACCCGTAGTTACTGACAAGTTGAGCATGTGCATAATTCCCCCCTTCTATCAAAATCTATTTCTCTTCCACATTTTCTAACAAACTTCATTCGGACTGGATTTCTAGAAATTTCTAGCCTTCCACAATTCCGAGTATATTTCATATCGGCAGGTGCATTACTAACTCGCATCAAAATATCCTATTCTATACTTACCTAAAAAAGAAGCGGATTTCACAAAATTAACCTAAGTAAAAATCTCGATTTTGTGAAGTTAATTTTAGCATGATTTTTCGACAAATACAAAAATAATCGAGTTAAGGTAGTAGGTGTAAAAGTAAATTTGGTGTAAAAACTACATTAGAGCAGTACCCCATTTCTAAGCAAATGAAATTTAGGTACATACATACCACTAGAACAACAAATGCGAGATAGACCCCTTTAGAGGCTCTTAGAAGGCAATTTACTTTTTGCACCATTTTAGTTAAGATAGCAAAAATTTAACTGTTTTTACCTTCAAAAAGAGTATGTTTTTTATCCACCAAAAAGATAATTTACCTGATTATGTTCGGCCAGATTGATGTTAGGAATGGACTCCTTTACAAGCGGTGCTTTAATGGGCTTAAGACTCGGTCTTGGTCTAGGATTTTTGAATATTATAACTTTCCAACTACTCGGAACTGGTACAGTAGATTGGGCGGTTTCTAAGACGGCAGGTGCTGTTTAATGTCTGCTATTGAAAATCTTGGCGGTGGAATGGTTATGGCAATTGGCCTGGTCGTTTTCGGCGTTGGCTCTTATGCTATTACTAACAGAATTGGAAACGATATAGTAGATGCGGTTAAAGGCCGTGTCTTGAGTGCTTGAGGTGTTTATTATGTATGGTCAACAAGGAATGAACGGAAATTCAGCCGGAGCAGGTGTACGATTCGCTATGATAGAATCTACTAACACTACTGGAAACTTCCCAACTACAAGTGCAAATCAATATAGCGTTGGTATCAATGCTCAAGGTGGATTAATTGAATATCTATGTCTTAGATATGATTTAACCTTCGCAGGTAATCCTTGTGAAAACACAAGCATTATGCAACTTGTTGATTCTATTAGAGTAGTTGTAAATGGTGAAGTAGTTCACGATTTTAGAAGCCAGGCGGGAGATAATACCGCTAAAGGTGCTTCTTCATACGATGTATTGCTAAACCATATTGGCGGTCGTGCTTATGAAGTACCGGCGGGTACTACAACAAGAGAAGGATATATCGGAATACCTTTAGGTCTAAACACTCCAACAGGCGTAAACAGATATGAGATAATTGTTCAATGGAAGGCTACTGCCGGTGGTGCAACCCCTAACAGCGGTTCTCTTCAATGGTGGTTAAAATTCAATACTGCTACACAAAAGCAAACTACTGTTGTACCTGCAACTTCTTTCAATCACTCCGCTTCTTTAGAGCAAGTAGTAGTTAGGATTCCTCAAAATGTACCTGGAGTAGTTTCGGGTATTTTGGTTCAAAATGATTCACTTGATGACCAATTTGGAAATCAAGGAATTAGAATTAATTCTCTGGGCGACTATGGTTTAGAGGTTGAAATGTGGCGTTGGTTGAACGGTGATATTATGAACGGTATCGAAGCAGTTGACGCATCCGTAGCAACTTACAAACAGATTCAACAGACTTCGCTACCTGGTACTCTTTTGATACCTACATACGGTCTAACTGGTGGAGATATTATTCTACAAGTTGATTCTAGCGCAGTAACTACAAGGACTTACACTCCTATTATTACTAGCGGTGTCGGTTCTTCACAAATGGATGTTGTAAGACAGACTCAAAGTGCGCCTTCTAACACGGCTAAAACCATCGTTGGACAGACTGAAAACTAAGATTCTCAATAATCATACCCTCCCTCAATGAGATTCATTTTGAGGGGGTAGGGCGTGAGAGTTGAGAGATTTTGTGAAGTGAGAACTATGGTGCAATATAAATCAAATGTGGCTAAAAACACAGGAGAACTTAACACCGTTTTTACTGGTGGTAATGTAGGAACTGCTACGGCTACTAAAATAAAATCAATAGATATACCAGAACAATGCGATGAGTTTAGATTTAGATTTATGCTTAGTTCTACAAAAAATATTCCAATGTACTCATTTAACGACAGGTTCAATCGTTCTGAATGGAACTCGCAAGCCTATGGTCAAACCGATTTAAGTCACATTAGAGTTCCCATGACTGATGGAAATTCAATGCCGACACGATATGATGGTACTTTTGCTTATAGCGAATGGATAATAGTTAGAGAGCCGAGTGCTTTTGGGTCTGCTATATTTTTCAGCCTTGCTGAGTTAGGTGCTTCCGACGGTTTCTTTGGAGTTCAATATCAAATAATAGGCGGGTGTAATCCGAATGGCTACTGATGCTCTAGACATGGAACAATCTTCAAGAATCCAACATCTTGAGAACCGTGTTAATGAAGTCGAGAATCAATTAAGCGCAATTCTCGCCCGTCTAGATACCCTAACGAGCATTGGAAAGGCTTTGGCTATGCTAGCGGGTACTGCGATAGGAATTGATGTTATACCGATGTTAGGAGCGTGAAAATAATGGGAACTAAAAAAGGACAAACAAGAAAAACTGCAAGACGAGCATATATTAAACAAGTAAAACCTAGAGCATATTGGCAAAAATTGTTTGATGAAATACCTAAAGCCCGTTTTCCAACAGGCTCTTTGAGTAATAGAAAGTTAAGGTGAAATAATGTTCACAACCAGAGATTTTATGATTATCGCAGGTATAGCAGTTATCTATTTTGTATTCATCAAAGGTAAGGAGGAAAAGTAATGCCTCACAAAGTAGTTTCACAAAAACGCCATTATCGTGTTAGGTCTTACATTAGTGGTAAACTACTGAAAAGAAAATATCCTAAGACTAAAGCAGGTCTAGCCCAGGCGAGAGCAACTGCTAGAGCATCTTACAACAGGTCTAAGAGAAAGCGTTCAACAGGCTCTAGAAGGGCAAAAAGGAGATATTAAAATGGCGAAGTATAGTTTAGGTGGAAAGTCTGTTAGTAGAACTGCATACATGAAGGAAATGAACCGAGTCAATAAGGAAAAAGGATTGAGAGGTTCTTGGAGATTTCTTAAGCGTGGTACTCCCGAAGAAATGAAAACATTACAGAAAAGAGTTACTGCTAAAAATCCTCTAAGACAATTTAGAACTTCTAAAGATTGGAAGGCAGGTTCTAGAATTCTAGAGGTTAAGGAATGGTTCAAATACTGATTTTGTGAAATTCGACTGTATATAAAAGGTGAAAATTATGTCTAAAAAAGATAACAAAAAGGCAACTAATATGGCTAAAGCATTTTTCGCATCTGGATTAAGTTTTGATAAATTTTTGAAAGAAGCCGGATATATTGAAAAGAAAATTAGGTGATTTTGTGAAGTATCAAACCAGGCGTAGAACTTACAAAAAGCGGAGAAAGGCTCGAAGACCACAATCTAGAAAACAAAGCACTATCTCGCTCAAAAAGATGATGAAAAAATTGGAGATGATGTTCTAATGATGGACTTAGTAATTTTAGGAATTTTTGCTTTTTGGATTGGTAAAAATTTTGATGGATTTGATTTTGATTTTTCACAAAATCAAGATTCTACTACTGAAAATCCTTCCGAAAATGTACCTGCTAAATTTACAGATTGGACTATGATTAGAGAACAACCTAACAGATATGGCAACACCGCTTCTTTGTGGGAACGATTCTACAAACAAGGAGATATGATTTTATTTTCACAATATCAAATTAGGTTAGATGGTCAAGTGCTTAGGTCTGGTTATCGTGATGAACAAGAAGCCTTAGCCGAGTTTGAAAAGACGGTTAGACCTTTTAGAGATGGAGAGTTAGAAGAAGCGAAAGAGATTGATGCTCAAAAGAATTTCCAAGTTCATACAATGTATAGCCCTAAAGGTCAAGCCGTTACGGTTACAACTTATGAACAACATCTTGAGTATGAATCGTTAGGTTATACTCATGAAAAACCTCCTACTTCACCTTTGACTTATGAGGACTATTCATCATCGAAAGGTGGTGTATTCTAGTGGTAGTTTTCGACAATTTATACTACGCAGTTGAAAATTCGGAGGCTCTAGGCTTTCCTTTTTCTAACTGGCAGGTCAAAGGTAAACATCACTATTGGTCTATAAAAGCGGGTTACCATACTGGAACTGATGCACCCGAAAAAAGAAAGGCGATAAAATTAGATGATAGGGATATAGCACTAGGAAAAAGTTCAGCCCTTACTTTTACAATTGCTGACGGTTACAAGGCTAGAATAAAAGTATATACTGAAAATGATAAGTATTTTAGCGATAATACAAAATCTACACCTTCTAAAAATGATGTTGATATAAAAACAGAATTGCTATTTGATGAATCAATAGAATTAGTGATGTTTGAAGGCGATTATCTTTCTATTGATATTGATGAAGAACATAGCGGTATTTATCGTTACAGGTTGCATTTAGGAAATAAAAATTACAACATAAACGACCCCAAGAAAATTAACGATGAGGTATGGGTTGAATTGATAGAAGCAAGGTTGATTGATGGGGGCGAAAATGAACCTAAATTCGGGGATGAGGATATTATCATAACTCCGAATAATGAAACAATAATTACAGGTTCTAACGAAGATACCGACGGCGATGGAATACCTGATTATCTAGACTATGACCCCCTAGACCCTACTGTTCAAACAATTGAAGATGTAGAAGAGGAAGAGGAAGAGGAAGAGGAAGAAAAGAAGGAATCTAACGGTATGTCTTGGAAGGGCGTTTTGATAATTGGGGCGGTTGTTGTAGGAATTGTTTTACTGCTTAGATTCGCTAGAAATTCTAGAGCAAGTGATAGTTCAAATTCCACAAAATCGCCTAGTGATGGTGGTTCAAGTGTCGAGTAACATTGAAGATTACACAAAATCGGCGGTAAATACTGCTCCAATGGTAGTAGAGGGGATAATGTCAGGATTCATTCTAATGCTTGTTCCTATGCTTCTTTTAGGTACGGTGGTAGGTATTAGCCTTCTAGCCGTTAGAACGCCCGTAAGAGCATTAGGAGGGGTCTAAATGGTACTTCCTTTATTGCTCGTTGGTGCTACTGTTGGTGGTGGTGCATATTTGGCTGATAAACTAAATATTCTAGATGCCGATGATGTCGGAGAACAAATTCAAACTTTAGTCATTGATACGGCGGTTTCAGTAGTACAGGTTATACCTACTGTATTAGCCGAGTTAGCACCTGCCCTGGTGGATGGGGTAGCAAGTGCTACTAACGGCGTGATAGAGGCTCTAGAAGGGCGAGAAGTAGCATTTATGACAGGTCTTACTGCGTTGCTTATTGGATATGCGGGATTTAGAAGTTTGAAAACTCTTACAGGCGGTGGAAGAATTGCCACGAACTAGAAATCCATATACAGGAAAAATGATTACTGTTAGTAGTCTAGTTCCTTATGCGGGTAGAACTGGAAGTAAGCGAACTTCTTACTGTGCTAGAACTGCTAAAATTAAAGGAAACTGGAAAAGAAATCCTAACTCAAAGAATCTGGTTCAAAGACGGCGATGGAAATGCCCTTATGTTTTCAATGAGTTAAGGTTGTGATTTTGTGGAATATAACCCGATGATGAGTCCTTTTTACAAATTAAGATTTAGAGATATTCTTACTCATCCAATAGTTATAGGACTGGTTGTTTTTGTTGTTGCTCACCGTCTTATTTTTGGTAAAACAGAAACTATTGAATAAATTAAAAAAAGCCCCTCAAGACCCCGAACAGGTCAAGAGGGGCAGTTATAGAGCGCACCCTATATTAGTTCATAATTAGTAGTAATTTATGTAAAATTACTCTACTTTTTGCCATCTATATGCGTAGCCTTTTGGACTTTTGCTAGATTCAACTTTAGTAAAAATGAAGGAATTTCCTTCAATCATTTCACCTTCGTTTTCAACTGCATTCAACAAAGAACCAAAGCCGTTTTGACTACCATATTTACCTCTTAACCAAAGTGTATCACCTGGTAATGTATCGCTTTCTACATTAGCGACAATGTAACCTTGTGGGGTTTGAGTTAGCGACACAAAGGTTACTTCGTGTGCTTCATCTATGGTGGTTTCTGCTAGTGATACTTGTTCACTAGGGGCGGGCTTCAATGCTTCGTTCCAATCTATCTCGTTTGACATATTATCGTACCTCGACTAGCCGTACTCTTACCCATATATGAATATAGTTGATTACACAAAATCGGGGTACTAAGTCTTATCTAAACTATATTTTAGACGATATAACTCGATTTTGTGAAGATACCTTAACTTCATATAGGACATATAGGGTGGCTTGTATTGATGAGCCAAGAAATAGCGAACACCGAAAAAGCCGATGAAATAATAGAAGTAGCAATAGAACAATCATTATTTGAAATTGCAAAATGTGATTATGTCCAGGAGGTGTCATGGCACTTTGAACATGATAAACAACATTGGATTTTAGAAAGAATACAATTTTTTATTTCTAATGATTACTGGATAGAGATGCAAGGATTTTAAGGAGGAAGAAAAATGAATAGAACAATAGATGATAAAACAAAAGAAGAGATGATAGAAGAACTAAAACTAGAGGTTGAGTGCATTCAAAATGAACTTGATAATCTGGTTCAAGAACTGGAACAGGTAGAAAGAAACAAGCGAGCAATAGAAGAAATGCAAGATTGGTTAAAAGATAAGATGAAATTTTGGCCTTTTTGTACTGTTAGGAAGGTGGAATAAATGACTCCATCAGAAATAGAGCAATTTTGTATCAAGGCTAAGGCTAGAATTGAAGATATGGTCGGTAGAGATGTAATGATAATACCAATTCAAAATTGGGCGTATGCACCAATTGTACGCATCGCTGACGATTATCGAAAGTGGGTTTTAGTCATTGAGCAAGATGGAAAAACTTGGGTTTGGGATTCTGTAACTATGGAGGGCTAATAATGAGAG
>TARA_R110002012_G_scaffold223771_7_pt1 | contig 12940 bp, 6 predicted proteins | sample TARA_R110002012 | Tara Oceans TARA_R110002012 (sample SAMEA4396515) | marine metagenome | biome: Westerlies Biome; feature: [DCM] deep chlorophyll maximum layer (ENVO:01000326); material: water (ENVO:00002006), including particulate matter (ENVO:01000060) such as... | depth 40 m
CAACAATCTCATCCGCATCTTGTCCTGATCGTTGGGCAATATCCAAGATAAAGGCTCCTGCCGCTTCATCCAAGAATGCAAACATCTTGCCGCTTGTTGAGCGAGACATCGTTTTACCTGACATCTCCAAAAGCAGGGTGGTTCCTTCTGCAGTGCCCAGTACATCAAACATGCTATCTAGCACGGGACCGGCATCTGTAGTGGCTTTCCCTATAATAACTTGGTCATCTGCAGTACGAAATTGAGCATTGTCTAGCTGGCGAAACGGTGCAGCAGCAATTTCTCGCTCCCGTACGTTTCTACTTTCAAGTAACGCTGCAAGAGCATCCCCTGATGTTTGAATGTCACGTGCTTTTGCTGGCTCACGTCCCGGACGGATAATTGTTCCATCAGGAAGAATCTTGTTAACCTGCTTGTTTACGTCGCCCTGCGTCGGTAGGATACGAGCAATCTGAGTTGCTTTATCCTTGATGGCTCCGGCTATACCGTCTTGTGTTCTAGCAACTTCGTTTTGAATTGCTAAAACACTACCCGCATTTATCCTAGAAATATTGTGCTCTGTAAGATTGTAGAGTGCACTACTTAGTTCAGTCGTAGATGCTTCATCTAAATGATCGTATATGTCGTCTGACCCTAGAATCATGCCCTTTACGCTGGTTTCGTAGCTTCTTCCGATGACTTCTAAGTCATCTGCTAGTTGAGCGGTTGTGCCATCTGCATAGGTTACGGCAGCTTCGACGGTATCGTACAGTTTCTTTATGGCGTTTCCTTCGATGTCTACGCCTTCTGTACGGGCAAGAGTTTGCATAACAGTACGAAGCTCAGACACAAACTTTTGTTGAGTGAGTAGGTTTGTATGTAAGGTTTGAGTTTGAGCGTTAAACGCTGCAACTTGAGGACCGTGTAAGTCGAGTGCAGAACCTTCTTCTAGGGTTTGTAGAAGGGACAAGCCTAGTATTCGAGACACAGAACGATCTAAAACCTCTGGATTAACGCCTGCCGCTACAAGCTCTTGCTTGAGTCCGTTGAAATACTTTACTCGTGTTTTCAGTGCCTCTTGAAACTCAGGATCAAAGTTCTTCATGTTGCTAAGTACGAGTTCAGCAAGATTGAGTTGTTTGTTTGTTACGTTGTCGAGATCAAACTTTTTTAATAGCTTTTTTGCATCTTTGCCGCCTTTGACAAGACCGTACGCGATTCCGCCTAGTGCTCCTATAAACTCTCCCATCATAGGATCGCCACCGTAGATTTCAAAAGCTTGGTTGGCTGTTGCAGCACCAACTATAACGTAAGCATCCTGTACGTTAGATTCCCGGATAAACTTAGGTGTTTCTGACCGTACCACAGTTTTTCGGAGATCTGCTTTTGTAACCTCAATCTTTTGAGCTACTTCGTCTAAACGTCTTGTTTCATCTGGGTTCAAGTCCCTACCTGCTTGCTTTGCACGATTGATAATACCATTCTTTTCGTTGTGCAGGTTCCTGTAGTACTGAGACATGTTACGCACTTCGATGCGATTAGACGCAATCTGTGCCGCGTCGGTTAGTTCCATACCATTCTTAAGCCGACTAGAGGTACGAAGACCGTTGACCACTGCAATAGCTTTTGCTGGGATGTTTGCAATGCCACCAATAAGCTTGATGTCTTTTGCTTTGGTTAAGTCGACGGGGAAGCTGTACTTCCCTATACCAACGTTAACAGTTTTCTTTCTCATGGCTTGGAATGCCTGCAACACATCTTCAGGCTCTGCGTCACGAAACTTCTTACGATACCGTGCTTCGAAGTCACCAAAGTATTGCATTTCCTTTTTACCAGCCTGTACCTTTCTCAAGGTAGCAAGTTTGGTAGGTCCGGCTACCTCTATTGCGATTGCTGCAGCTTGGGTTCCGGCACCGGAAAACCGACGTGCAATAGATTCTGCTACGTTGTACGGCACATCCAAGTTTAACTGCGTGTATCTGTCTTGAATCAAAGCTGGCATATTAGGAATGAAGGTGCTCAACCATCTTTCACGATCAGTTGAGTCTGATAGGTTGTAGTCACCGACTTTCAAACCCTCTGATACTGCTCCAAAGGCTTCCCCTGTGAGATATGCCCCAGCCATTAGGGGAAATTTCATAACCTCATTGGTGATACCGACGAGTTTGGACGGATCACCAAAACCGACTCCCCCGAACTGAGGAAGGTTTACGCTGTGTAAGATGATGCCTGCACGAGTACGTTGACTTTTCACTCCTTGATTGATAAGGAAGTTATCGAACTGTTTAGCAAAGATGGCACGATTAGTGTCCGCATCGTATCCCATGTTCACCATGTAACGTGATCTAGCTTCGTCGTTAAAGAAGGGAATACCGACGAGCTTCTTGTCGATATCTTCCAAGACCTTTTCGTACTTTTCATCGTACACGGCAGTCATGTAGCGTATGTCAACCTCTTGACTTGCGTCATCGCCAACGTAGTACCCTAGTTTTGTTCCTTGAATTTCATCCACCAGTTTTTGACGTGCTTCGAGGGTATCTTCTCCTTCTAAAAAGGCACTGAAGGCAAACGTTTCAGGATTACCACTTTCAGTTAAGCGTTTAGTCGTTACGTAGTCGGCACTCATCAGGTCTTCATCAACCAAATCAGAATCTTTGACAGAAATGATGGGCGTTAATAGCTCAGGATTTTCGATTATGCGGCGACGTTTAGCAATGGCTTGTGCGCCTAGAAATGGATCGCTATAATCTATCTCTACTTTTGACGGGTCCATCGTGAGAGCAGGCTCTGGAGAGAGATATCTTCCCGATTCCCCAATCGTAGAAAGCGGAGTTGCTTTTGGGAAGTCTTCGACCACCCCTTCTGGAAGTTTCTTTCCAATGCCTGTCGGTTCCGTCTGCGTATTTGTAATGCTTGTAGGACTCAGGGCTGCAGCAGCAGGCGAAAGTATTGTTTCAGCGGCGAGTCCAAGCGTTGACTTGGTTAGCTTATCGAAAATAGAGTATCCTTCAGCCATGTTACGAACTCTGTCCTTTTTTCAAAGATTTAAGCATCAGTTGATATGCCGGTGAATTTTTGTCGATAGGATCACCCTCTTTTAGTTTTTCTCCTGCAGGCAAGTTTCTATTCATCATCATAATAATTTGCCTATCAGACATATCTTTTACTTTATCTTCCGCACTGAAGCCCGTTCCGCCCAAATCTGACCTTAACTTATTAGCTGCAGATGCTGGGGTGATAACAACGTCTGAACTAGCAAGCATGTCGTCTGCAATAGCCATAGCAGCGTTATCAAGAAAGTCGTCGCTACTCAAGTATTTTGCACGGATTCTGATACTGTCTAGCATGTCCTTTGCCGCCATGAGGGATGCTCGTTGTGCGTCTGGACTATCAAATGTCCCCTGACGTAAGGCAGACAGGATCAACTGAACGTCTTGGTCAGAAATGGTTCTTCCGCCTGTTCCACCCTGAATAGCAGCAGATAACTCGTAAGCAAGGACAGTGATGTGGAAGTTACGAGTAGCAATCACACGTTTTTCCATGTCGTTACCTGCCGCTTGCATTTGTGCAGTAACTTTTTTGGCATCTTGGACTAGTAATTCTCGTGCAGACTCTGTTATGTTTATGTCGTTATCAGTAGATCCTTTAGCTATAATAGAATCAATCAAAGATTCAGCAGCAGTATCCAAGTCTGCTCCAACTGCACCACCAGAGAGTTTACTCAAAAACTGTGCGCCTCTTTCACCAAATTCTCTAGCTAAGTACTGCAAGCCGTCTATTGTCAAATCAAAGTTGGCTACGGCAGAAGAACCATAAGGTCTACCTGTTCTGGGATCAAAATAGGAACCTAGCGCAGACTTAGCAGCCCTTGTGCCTCTGACAGCAGAGTCTTTTTGCGTACGAAATGCGTAACGTCTTTGCTTTCCTTGTGCGCTGCCGTCAAGTCCGTATTGTCGAGCCATAAGGTTTTGAGCTTCCACTCCCGCTACGCTGATTAAACCTCGAACTGTCAACACACCGGCTTGTAAATCCCCATCAATCATTTTAGCGAACTTGTTTGCTATTCTCTCTCTAGTATCTGAGTCGGCTGCAGCTAGAACACTATTGGTTGCGGGATCAGTAGAGTTTATCATTGCAAAGAATACGTCTAACTCACTAACGGGGTCGCGAGTATCACTCCCAGCAGCAATAATGCTAGTTGACATAGACATCAACCCGTCTAACGGAAGTTGATTGTTAGCAGGTACAGGACCATGACCATCTGGTCGTTGGACTAGATTGCCCACAGCATCCGTCTTATCTGCAATCAAGGCAGACAGTAAATCATTTGCTATTTGCTGATTATTTGTAGCTTCGAGAAGTTTAGGATACAACGTATTTCTAATGAACGGGGCGTACTTTTCTGATGCAACTTTTCCGTAGATTAGATTGGCAAAAGGTTCGGTTTCACCTTCGTTAGTTACACCCTCAGTTACTACAACAACCGCTCCGCTGGGGTTTTCAGTGGATAAGGTTTGTTGGATACGTGCAGCCATGTCTGCATTTCCCTTCATATCCAAGCTCAAGAGGAACTGTTCCATGCCTTTTACTTGTAACACATTTGCAAAACCTGCGCTAACCATCTGTTGTTTGTGGGTTAGAAATATACCGTTTTCTTCAAGATCCGTTCTTGCTGCTTTCAAGTTTGGGTCGGTGTCTAGGCGTTGCTTGAATGTAGGTCCAAATTTTGATACGAACTCTGCAGCCTTACCCTCTGTACTGTTAATTTCGTTTAAGTTATCTATCACAGAACCATTTAACGAATTTGCTTTTTCGAAAATGCTGTGAGAGTCTTTTGCCCCAATAATAGTATCTGTCCCTATTGTCATGTAGTTTGAATACTTGGACATTTCCAAAGCCCGTGCAGTAGCGGCAGTATCTTTGGGAGTTCTTGACGTTGAACCAGCAAGAGCCTTAACCGACTTTCCGTCTGGGCTAATTTCTACGCGAGTTTCTCTGACGGCCTTCTTTCTATCTGCATCTGTAAAATCAGGATCTGTACTGAGTTTTGTAGAGCCATCTTCCATCTCGTATTCTATTCCGAAAGAAGGATCAGCAGGTTTTAAAGACTGGCTTACAAGTCGATCACCGACGAATTTTCCTGTTGGGATGTCAGACTTATCGTAGCCCTTAGACGTAAAATAACTTTGGTTTTTCGATTTGACGATCATTCCATTATCTAAAGTAATGAAATAATAGTCTTCTCCCGGAGTTTTTCCCGGCTCGGCATAGTCTCTTTCAGTCTGATTAGTCAACTGCCCATTTTCATATTTTTTCATAACATGACGAATCGGATCACCGGTTTCTTTGTTTATTTTAATTGCTTCTGTTTCGTCCGCTACCTTTTTTCCGCCGATGTAAAACTCATCCACGTGGTTGATTTTTGCCGGACCCCGCATAGCTTTTATAAAACCTGATTCGAATGGCATGAGTTTTCCATCAACAACATTACCCACGACAGGATGAAGTTTGTCAATGTCTGTCATGCCATAGCGCGGACCGTAGATATTTCGTAACTGTGATTCGGGAACAGGAGATCCGTTGTAGTTACGAAGGTTTTCAATCTTGGATTCGCCTGCGTAAGCTTGCCAACCATTCTTGATTGTTCCTGTTTTTACTACTTTTGCACCCTTTGGAAGCATTCGAGGGCTTCCTATCATGTGCTCTCCCCACACACCATTTGGAGTCTTGTATATTAAGCGAGGAGCATTTTCGTCACGACGTACCCGCTCTTTTTCTTCAGCTTCACGGACTTTTTGTGCAGCAGCAGCTTTGTCTAGGGCAATTTGTTTTGCTTCCTCTTTACGGAGCTTGGTTTCTTCCTTGTCTTTCTTGTACATTGCGCTTCCAGCAAGAAGCAACAGTTTTCCAAAGTCTGCCATTATTTTGACTCCTCAGTTGTCAAGAACGAAACCGACGCTTCTTCGGGCTGCTCGACTGGACCGTACGCACTTTCAATAAAGTCGTCTGCTTCCATGCGCTGCTGCCTATTAATTTCTTCGTTCATTTTTAAGTACAACTCCGGGTTACGCTGCTTTAAGATGTTAAAGAAGGCAACGTCATCGACCTCTTCTTCCTCTTCTCTTTCAATAAACATCTTTGGTTCGAAACCTTCTTCGAGAGCCATGTTGTACAGAAAAATACCGACTGCAGGCTTGATCAATTCTGCTACGTCAGGAGTGTAGTATCCTTCCCGAAATCCTGTAAAGGATATTCGATTAACCAACTCTTCTACAGTGATGCCAGCAAGAAGCATCTTCAAGATTCCTTCCCGTTGTTGCGGGTTGTCATCAATTGCTTCTGTTACGTAGTCGATTGCATCATCAGGATCCGCGTAGATAGGAGGCTGTTCCCAAGCCCACTTTCCCGGCTCGTCAGTCAGGGAGTGTCCCGGAGGTGCAGAAAGAGCGTTAATTTTATCAAAAGCCATGTTTCTAACCTGTCCTTGCATCTTTAGTATAGGAAGGAGTTCGTGTTGCGGTGCGCTTCACGCCTACTCTACCCAATGTTGTACTTCCTGTCGATCTAGTTTGAGCGAGAATACGCTGGGGAATCTTGCTTGCTCGTACGTGCTGCGCTAGATAAGCTTGCATCTTTGATGATTGCAAGGCGTTACCAACTCTTCCGCTTTTACCTAGTGGTATCTGCCCAGCCTGTCCTGCTTGGAAGTTGGTATCTGATCTAATTGATCTAGCTTGGGTAGTCCTTTTTCCAGACGGCATCTTCCCCGTGTCCCCAAACATATTTAGGAAAGAGGCCGAAACCTGTTTAACATCATCACTTGAAAGGTTGTCTTGTATAAAGTCTGGAACATAATCATCGTAAAACCCCTTAACAGCGGACCCAACGGCAGTGTTCCCAAAGGGAGTAACACCTAAATAGTTCAATCCCTTTGCAGCTAGGTTGTCTCCGGTAAAATACGAGGTTTCTTCCCCGTTTGAGAATCCAAACTCGCTGTCCCCAAAAAGGTACTCTCCTGCAAACTTTGCGCCAACCAAAGCAACGCCTGTTTTAAACCACTTCTGTTCCCAAAATTTAGCCATCAGTTATCGCTTTCTTATCCAAATATATTGTCGATGATGGTGCTTTTTAAATAATCATCATATTTTCTATCATACATGTTTTTATCCGCTGCAATTGCTGCTGATTGCATAGCTGCATTGTGTGCTCTGTCTTTTGCATTTTCAGATGCTTTCATATTCCACGAAGCTTGATCACGATACGCCTGCCAGATATTGTTCATTGCATTTTGTCGAATACCCAAAAGATTTAAAATATTTTGTCGGTTTGCTTCGTTCTTTGCTGCAGTGTTTGCAGTGTTTACCTGCCTTCGCCAGTTCACGTTACTTTGATCAACTTGCATACGCATGTTTGCATTAAATTGATCGCGGGTAGTCGTCATTTGAGCGTTGAACTCATCTACAGCAGTTTTTTGGCTCACGTTAAATTGTTCTAAAGAAGCTTTACGATTTAGGGTGGCGTTGGTGATTGTGGCACCCAACTCAGCAAAGAACATATCAACTTCGTTCTGTGACTTTGCATTGAATTGATTAGCTGCGTTTTCTGCAGCGGCATCTGACATCAGGGAAGCAGTCTGACTTTGGAACGTGATTACGTTGGACTGTTGTTCATTAGACAAGTTTTGCAAATCCATAGATAAAAAGGCTTTAGCATTGTTTGCTGCAGCTTGCTGTCTGTTGTTCAGGTTTGCCATATCCATAGCAGCGAACACGGATGCGTTTTGTAAAGCTGCCTGTTGCTCGTTGTTTAAGTTTTGAAGCTGTATTGTTGCGTATTTGCTTGCGTCGTTTGCCGCAATCGGAATCCCAGATTCCATAACAGACTGAACCATCGCTGCAGCAGCCATAGAACTCGAACCCAGCCCCCGCTGTGCCATCAGGGAAGATACGGCTCGTACTTGCGGTGCAGCCCAAGCAGGAAGAGGCTTGCCGTCTTCGATGGTTGCCATGAGTTGGCCCATCTGAAATTGTGTAGTTGCTCTAGGATCTAAATCTGCTGTTGCAGCCTTTGCGAGACTGTCAGGAGAAACCGACCCCTGTTCAGCTTGCATCAGGGCTTGATTAGATACTTTTCCTTGTGCGGCTTCTGCCTCGCCTATTTCATCAAAGGTAGTTTTAGCTTGGTATTGCTCTGCAGGACCAGTCGCTGTCGGGGTATCTTGCTCAAAGTCGTCTACATCAATTTCTTTTGGCGCATCAACTTGAGGAGCATCAATTGTTTTTTTATTTGTCTTTAAAACCTCACCCTTTGTAATTTTTTGTTTTTCAGGTTTAAAGCGAAGTTCTTTATCAAGCTTTTTTTGGTCAGCCTGTTTAAGCATTTTATTTTTAAGTTGTTTTTCGGTTGCCATATCCTAGCCCTTTTGCAAAACCTTATCTAACTTGTCCTCAACCCGGTGCAAGGCTTCCATGACCTGTCGCATGTCGTTACGAACATCCTCACGAGTTGCGTACTCTTCGCGTGTCTTGTTAACCAAAATACTCAACCGTTTCTGTTCGCTGTTCTGTTCCTTTAGGAACCACGCCATACCAGCTACGAACAGGCCGATTAACGTATCTATGAGGCTGGTCATGTCCATCGTCTATGCCTCTAGTGCAGCCAAGCGTGTTTCTAAGTCGGCGCGTTGTGTTTCAAGTGTCTCAATTCGAGCCATAGCTTCTTGCAGAGCAATCACGGCCTTCATATACATGACTGTGTATTTAACAGACATTTTGCCTGTTTCTTCACTGGTCTTTACCAGACCTGTCATACCAGCAGCTTCGACATCCTGTGCAATGACCCCAAGCATCGGCCTGTCTGGGTCGCCAATAAAATTAAAGTTCTTAAACTCTAAAGCTTTTATGTCATCCCATTGATTTGTAGCATCAGTGATGTTTTCTTTCAAGGTGCGGTCAGATGTTCCAGTTAAACTGGAAGTTCTGCTTTCGATATCACCACTAGCCTCCATGACCTGTTGAATGGTTTGACTGCCACCAACATCAGAAACAAAGTTGCAGATGTGGTTTGTTGATGAGCTAGAGGCGCGGTAAATGTCAGCAGCACGACCACTAGAGCCGTTATCTACAGTAAACAGCGTTGAAGTAGAAATTTGTGCCGACCCTACTAAAACTGTGCCATCTTGATTAATTTGCATTTTCGTAGAGGCAGAAGATTGAGCGTCATTCTGTTGCTGGAATTGTAAATCACCACCATCAAGTCGAATTTGAAAGTTTTCATTCGCGCTTGCACCAGTCTCTTTAAAAAAGGCTGTTGGTCTTGGGCCTTCAAGCTGCAACGCTTTGAAATCGCTAGTTGTGATATGTAGTTGATTCTGGGGACTGCTCTCATTTATTCCAATAAAATCGTCACTACCTTGTACGAAGAAAGCATGTGTTGAACTATCGCCCTCAATGCGGAAGTCTAGGTCTTGACTATCTTCATTGATTACTGTTTCAGTAGGGAATAGCTCTACACGACTTCTAATAGTACCACCAACTATGGTTTCAAGTACCATTTCCCCATCTTCAGTGCCGTCTGTAACATCATTAATTACTGTTCTAATACGAGCGTAGGATAGGGCAGTTCCCCCACTATCTTCGGCTTTAAATTGAATCTGTCCTATAGCATCACCGTCTGCTGGGCTTGAACTATCCCTGAACATTAAAAGACTTGGCCCACCACTTGCATCTGCATCTGTAGATGTTAGAGTAAGCTGTGAGTTGTTGTCGTCTGAGGTGATTGTAAGAGGCACAGTCATAGCTGCAGTGTCGTTGCCAGCATCAAGAGAGAAGGCACTCGATTTTCCAGTAGTTTCAAATCTAACGTCAACATCTGCGCCAGCTTCATTAAAGACTACTGAGTCTGGACCCAGCATCATACCTTCTCTGAGGTCGCCAGCCCTTCTAACAAAGAAGCGTAGCTCTGAATCCTCTGTGCCATCGCTCACATCTTTTGCTTGGGCTTCAATTTCTGCATAGACTATATCTTCGCTGGCATCATTTTCGCCTTTGTAACGAATCGTACCTAATACATCATCGTCAGCAGGGCTTGAGCTATTCCTGCGTAGGTCTAAGCGTGGCCCTTCGGAAGCATCAGCATCTGTAGATATCAGTGTAAGCTGAGTAGTATTGTCAGCAGTGGTAATTGTGGCACCCGCACTAGATGTAATCGCGCCGTCAACCTGCAGTGTAGATGCCATATCCACAGCACCATCAATATCCACAACATCAAGATTTGTAGTGCCGTCAACATCAATGTCACCAGAAATGTCTAATGCAGTACCAATTAGTGTTTGTGTAAGTGTAAGTTGTCCATTTGATGCAATCGTAATCGCATCTGCATCTGAAGCTACACCAATAGTTCCACCATCTTTTATAAGTATGTCATCCTTGAATGTTACGATACCCCCGGATGAAATTGTCATAGCATCAACGGCTGAAGCAGAGCCAATAGTTTTACCGTCGCCAATGATTATATCGTCAGTAAAGGTGGCAATGCCTGTTTGCGAAAGGGTTCCGCTAATCTCTACATTACCATTAATGTCAATCAGAGTTGAGTTGAGTTCAATCTCTGAATCTGCGTTGATGTCCAAGTCGCCATCAGCAGGTGAGCCAATGTTAATTGCTGAATCGCGGAACTGGACTACCATCGCAGCGTTGACTAGCAAACCTGTGTCTGCAACGTGAGTCAGAGTTACATCTGTGTCTGCCCCAAATCCAAGAACGGCAGCATCAGACTTTAGTGTTAGGTCATTGGATATTTCCACTAGGGCAGTTGTTATTTCTACTTCTGTATCTGCAGCGATATCAAGTTGACCGTCCGTGCTAGAGTTAATAAACAGAGCAGTGTCGCGAAACTGTACCTTCTTATCTGTTGCAACTAGGATGTCCTCGCCCAAGCCGTCTATGTAAGCACTGCCGTCCAAATACATGTCCTTGAACTGCAGAGAAGCCGTGCCGATATCTAGGGTGTTTGTGGTTTTCGGTTTAATCTCTGTGGCACTTGCAACAAAGTCTTGCACCGGACCCAAGACAGTAACAGGCGCACCCTCGTCAGCCGTGCCGTCGTGAGTGTGTCCCGAAGATTCGTTAAAAGCAGCATCTACCGCGTTAAACTCGCCGTCCAAATCAGAGGCGTTGATAACGTTTCCGTCTGCTATGTTGTTAGAGGTGTCATTCCTTGTATAGCCCTGACCCATCTTTATATCCTTCCTTTATCGCCGCCCGTAAGTGCCGTATTCGAGCGTAACTGCGTCTAGTGAGTGTGGTGCGTTTGTCGAGTTTGTGCGAAACTGCACCGAAACAACATACCCAGAACCGACTGTCTGGCTTTCAAATAATTTCTGTACTGTGCCGCCGTAGGTGTTTGTTGCGTAAACGGCGGTTCCGTAAAATGCTGGAACACCTGACCCTGATGTGTTGTTGAAATTAAAAGCAGCGGGTTGAATTACATTTGAATCATTAAAATCAAACAGTAAGTTTACTTCGCTAATTAAGCTACCATCTGGGTCTGCGTACAAAAATAGCTTGTATATGGTTTTGCGAACACGAGGGTCATTTATGGGTATAAAGGGTGTTGCAAAGGTGGAGAAGATGTCAGCCCCGTCCATGCTGTTCCCAGATTCCATTTTGTAAACATACCCGTTGTCATTAGCAAATACGATGGTTTCTGTTCCCTCGTACAAGTTGCTGCTGGCAACATGCGCCTTGAACCCTCTGATTTCTGCCCAACTAATTGCCTGTTCTACTTGAGAACCCACAATACCCCGTGATGAAGATTCAGTAAAACTAGCGTTGTATCCCAAAAGTCTATACTGGCTCTTTGGTCTGATAACTACGCTGCTAAAAGAGGTGTGGGCAGTTACAAAATCTGTTACATCATCCTGTATAACTTTTGATGCAACTGCTAAATTAAAGTCCCCAATCTTTTCAGTTGCAGACAGGCTTCTAATCCCGTCTGGTCCTAAGTAAAGAATATCCCCACCAATTTCTTGAATTGTATCTGTTTCTGTACACCCTGTATCAAGAGTGATGGGTTGTAGTTGAAAGTCTGCAATGGTGTTTCCAACTAATCTCTTTACAGACCTCTCACTAAATATTATAAGCTGTTCTCTAAAAACAATCAACCCTGTAATTGCACTACCTACATTTAATGTTCCCGCACCATTGGCTGCAGAAAAGTCGGTAGAGGTATAGGGGGCAGTAAATACAAGGTTTGAACCCTTTGCAAAAAACAGTTGGTTCTTAAAGTCTGCAACGTGGCTAGCTCCAACTCCCTCTGTGGGAATACCGTCTAGGGCTGTAAAGGTGTTTCCATCATAAATAAACGGTACGTTAGTTCCATCTACCCCTACCATAAAGTCAGTGCCGCTGTAATTAAAGTTTACGAACCTGTGTCGAGCCATTCCTGAACGGTCTACGCTACGGAATGTAATTACAGCATTGTCTGCAGGACTGCTGTTCAGGGCGGGATTGATAGCAAAAGTTGCGCCACCGCTGGTTACTGATGGGGTGGCTGTTAGAGTGTATATTAAGTCTACCCCTGCGATAGTAAATGTGTCACCCGCTTGAGGTGTTCCGGTTATGCCATCAACGTCTAGGCTTGTTCCGGTCTGTGAACCTGCATTTACTAACACTGTTCCATAGTTGGGAGTGTTTATCTTTGACCATCCAGACCCTGTTGATTTAAACAGGTCATCCCCTCGTGCTGCAATCACTGCGCTTTCAAAGGTATGAACTCCCTGCATAATACCCGCACCAGATGTGAAGGTTACTGCAGCTTGGTCGGCGGGACTACTTGCAAGCGAAGACGTTAAAGTTAGAGTGGCTCTTTTATTCGTAGAATTAAAACTAACACCACTCCCAGCAATAGTGTACGTTCCGGTTACCCCCGCTATAGTAAAGGTATCCCCTGCAACAGGTGT
>TARA_R110002012_G_scaffold313722_2_pt1 | contig 12940 bp, 24 predicted proteins | sample TARA_R110002012 | Tara Oceans TARA_R110002012 (sample SAMEA4396515) | marine metagenome | biome: Westerlies Biome; feature: [DCM] deep chlorophyll maximum layer (ENVO:01000326); material: water (ENVO:00002006), including particulate matter (ENVO:01000060) such as... | depth 40 m
GGTTGGCACTATGGATAAAGTTAAAACTTTACCAAAACCCGCAAAAGACTTCATTGCTTACGTTATAGATATGGACGGAAATGCTACTCTAAAATATTCTAAAACCTTTCAAGGGGCAAATAGAATGATGCAGAATATGCTAAAGAAAAATCAAGATGTTAGCACTCACGGTGTTTCTAAATACGACCCTTTTTATGGTACAATAGTGGGCAAAATGTTTTTTGAACCAATTAAAGGATTTGCAAAAGGTGGAAAAATGCAAGGATATGATGATAGAGGAGATGAAGAGTTAGGGATGACCGACGGAAAAGAAAGCCGTTTTCAGCAATCAAAAAAGGATAGGAGAGACGAAATGAAAGGCGAGAATAGGTCGGCAGGGAATAAGACTTATGGCTCATTTGCAAAAGGTGGTTACGTTTATGAAGAATCAGATGACCCTGATGCTGACTTTACCTTTAAGGATAAAGAAGAAGTTATGGAATTTATTAGTGAGCATAACGAATACTTTGAAACTGATTACAAATCAATAGATGCTTTTAATAAAGGAGAAGAATATAGAAAAATATCCAAATCTTATGCAAAAGGTGGAGAAACAGATTGGATACAAGAGGTAGTTGATTCCCCTGACTTCAGAAAAGGAGCTTTTACTAAAAAAGCAAAAGAAAGAGATTTAACCCCCGAAGAGTTTATGAGGAAGGTCTTAAAAAACCCTGATAAATACGACGAAAGAACAAGGAAACAAGCTCAGTTTATGAAAAATATGGGTGATTAATTAGTGTATTTCAGTAAATAAAAAAAACTAAATAATAATCCTTAAATTGCAGTTCAATAACGAATCGAAAAATGGCAGTACGTAGAAGAAACTTTAATGCACCAAACAAAGCAACAGGAGCGTGTGACGTTTGGTTTAGCGGGTGTGTTGGTACAGGCACAAAACAAGAATGCTCACTCCTTTGTGGGGATGAATCCGCAACCGCTAAAAGAGCATTTAGAAGTCAAGCAGGTACTAGAAAAAGGGTAGTACCCGTTCGTAGAGCAGGGACATCTCCTAATGCAAACTTTCTAATGGCTTCAGGACGTGCTTCTTCTATGAGTACATTCTTGCATGAAGTTGGCTTGATAATGATAGGCGTAGGCGCATGGTATTTTATCGCTGCTCCTATTTTGAAAAAAGTTGGTGTTAAACCACTAAGCGTATAAAAAAAAATAAAAATGAGACATAAAAGAAATTTCAGAGGGCAAGCAGGTGCGATGCGCACAAGACCATCCCTTGGTATTGGCAGGGAAACACCCTTTACGTGTGTTTGTCAAGTAATAACAATAGACGACTTTACAGGTACGCCACAAAGCAGCACAAGAATATGTGTGGGAACGGCAACTGAGGGTGTACTTGATTGCTCGTGTTGTGAAATACGTAGAGCAGAGGGTACTAAGTAAGGTCTATAATTAAAAAAAAGAAAAGAAATGGCACGACAACAACAATTTAGCGCAAGACAACTAGGTGGTACACCTGATAAATGTCCTTACGCTTGTAACGATAAAGACGGAAATACAGGGGCGATTCAATACCAAACAGGATGTTCGGGGTATTCTAATTGCAATACTTGTATAGCTAATACTAACCCATGTGGATTCGGAGCATCTTCAGGCTCTTCAACAGGCTCTGTAAGCGGTATGGGTATGCGAAAAGCGACAGGAAGTTCTTTCAAACGCAGATTAAAAGGCGGAACAGGACAACCCGTTCAATGGAGAAATGCAGGCGGTCAAATCTTCGGATTGACTACACAACAAGCACTTGTTGCGGTTGCAGTAGGTGTGGCGGCTTACTTTATCATTCAGAGAGTAAAGTAAATTTAGCATATTAAGTGATTGAAAATAAGGGGCTTACGCCCCTTTTTTCATTTTATTATGATTTTAATTTGGAGTTTAAGGTAAAGTGTACTTAACTTAGCAGCAGAGTTAAACCCCTAAATATTTTCAATTATGCGTATTATTAAAAACACCCTTTTAGCTTTTGCGGTTTCTATGACTGCTATTTTTAATTTTGCTTCTGCACAAAACGATGTTCACATCACCTTGGATTCAGAGGGTAACGAGCAAATAGTCGTGACTTATGAAGCCGATAATCCCAATGACTGTATTGGCATGACTATCATGGGAGACACACAAATTACACTTCGTAGATTCGCTCGTATGTCGAACGAAAACAATGACGACGGAACGTGTACTGCCACTTACAATGTACAAGATTTGAAGAATTGTGGTGCAGGTGAGCTTTTCCAAAAAGCATACGATTCAGCTCATAGTATAGCGGTGTACCACAACCCTATCGAAAGCGATGAGAAGTTTTTATTTGAAGACGACGAGCTTACAGTTGTAGTCTATACAAATTTCTAAAATAGGGAGGCTTCAGCCTCCTTTTTTTACTTTTTCTATAATTATTAAACCCCCTTTGTAAAATGAGACATATAGAACCAAATCACCCACACATAGAGTTGGGTCAAATAAGAGTTTATGAGGAAGGAGAGTCTATTCCCCATATTCGCTCAAGTAAACAAGGCTCTTTGAACAATGTAACCTACTATCAACTTATAGATTTGCTTGGAGAGGCTACATATCCTAACCCTAGTGCCGACGATAAAGTCCAAAAAGAGTGGGTAATTGAATTTACGCCTGTCGGAGAAGACCCTATTCTTTTTCGTATTTACGATTGGAAAACTTATTCCTTATGGGATACTGCAAATGCGCTAACTTCATGGTCAATAGGAGGCGAAGAAGGTGAAGGCATAAACGCTATAACATTAGAAGCTCTTTTGAAAACCCTTATAAAAATGAATGCGATATGAATTGTGAATGCGAAAACCTTAAAAATGGTCAAGTAATGATAATTCGGGTGGACTCCTCCGTACCCGAAATCTTACAAATTCCTAAAGAAGATACATTGAAATTTTTTCAAAATATTGTAGGAGGATATATTGAGCCTATGAGTTTTACCTGTAAAGGAAAAATAATGACATCTATCGTAAACGAAGAGGGTCTTATTAATGGACTCCCGTATAATGAATTAGCATCTCACTACGTTAACACAAGCGTTGTAGGCGATGTTGCAATAATTAACCCCAAAGATTTAACATGAAGAAAAGAACCCACAAAGACCGACTTTTAGAGTATTTACAAACCAACGGCAGCATCACCTCTTTAGAGGCTATTAGAGACCTTGGAAACACCCGATTGAGTGCTACTATCCACACCCTTCGTCATACTGACAAATACGTCATCTATGCCGATACGGTAGAAGTTCCTAATCGTTTTGGAAGTACAACAAAAATATCACGTTATTATGCTGATAAAAATCCACTTTCAGGTAAACTTACACAAAGCGTAATCTGATGAGAAAATTAACATCAAATCAGGCTTTTCAGTCAGTAAGGACTACGACTAAACGTAAAGGGATTCATGCAAAAACCAAGAGTAGTAACAATAAAGCAAGTTCTAAATACAAGAAAGCCTACCGAGGTCAAGGAAGGTAACTAAGAATATATTGTTAAAAAATAATTCCTAAAAAGCACTTTTCTAATATTTGTTCTTGTAGTTTCGGACTATGGACAATATTGGAGAGGTGCTTTTTCTTGCAAAATGTATGGAATTAGACCTACTAGCCTCACGTCCGTATGCTCCATGTAAATATGATTTTATTGTAGATAACAATAAAAGATTGTATAAGGTTCAAGTAAAAAGCATTACTTCAGTCCGTCCTAGCGGAGCGGGAGATGTATATGTTGGTAAGATTGCAAGTGGCAGAGATAAAAAGAAAAACTATACTCCCAAAGAAATAGACGTTCTTGCTATTCTTTGTCTTCCGTTAAATGTATGGTATATAATACCTATGGAAGAGGCAGGGGATAAAATGTCTTTTTATTTCTATCCTAATCGCACTATTTTAGGAGACCTTTCGACAGGAAAACACGAAAAGTTCTTTAACAATTGGAATGTGCTTCTTAATCGTCCCCTTCTGAACGGCAAATCAAAAACGTTATCGTTGTCAGAAACATAAAATAAACGAGGGTAAATATTTTGTATTCAGCCATTATCGGAGGTTTTAGTCAATAATTTGTAAGTGTATGGGTCGAGCAATTCAATTTGTTTATATAAGACCCGACATTTTTTTTTAGCTTCTTTTTTTTCTTGGACGGTAACATCAACGTGTGAAACCTCCATCATAATTTTATGCGCTTCTGCTAAAAGCCTATCAACTTCTTGTTTAGTGTGAACACTCATAGGTCTAATTTATTCTCGATTTTATCAAAATGTGAACGATGAACATCTGATTCTACGTAAGCATCAAAAGGGCTTCCAAAATCAATAAAAGTATGTTTTTTCCCATGCTTTTTGTATAACGAGTGAATGATTGGAATGGCTGACATACCTACGGGTAATATTACTATTGACATCTCTGATTCATGCAGGGCTTCATCAATTTCTTTTTCAAGTCTTGCGGAGTCTCTAAAGGCTGAAGTTCTAGGAGCTTCAATAATTTTATTAAAACTGATATTTATATCGTGCAAATATTTAGGGGCAACAAAAATACTATGTTTTTCGTTAAGTAAATCAATAAGTTTTTGTAGTCTACCGTCAATTCCTGCGTGTATAAAAACAAATGCGTCTTGAAAATCAATGGTAAAGTTCCAAATCCTTTGCCTCTCTAACTCCCTAACAAATCCTGCTTCTACGCAATGCGCTCCAAACCCATGATGAAAGTTTTCCTCTTTAATCGGGTGCATAATAGACTCTTTTAGTGCTTCGCCCAAATCAGGTAAATATGCGTCACCATCTGCGTTGTGACCGCCAAGACCTTTTTTAAGGTTCATCATACAGACTAACTCGCCATCACCGTATCTAACAATACTTAATGGCTTATCTGCTTTTAATGAGTCTACTATATGTTGAAAGAACTTTACGCTTGAGTCGTTATTATCATGTACATGACTCATTCTTTATCGTCTTTTTCTACCTTATCGGCATCGCTTCCTACCTCTTTGTAGCCTAATAAATCACCATTACCATCAATAATAGCCTCCATAGGTTTATCTACTACCTCAACTTCTTTTTTTTCAATTTTTTCCTCTATTTTTTTAGGTATTTTTTTTACTTTTTTTTCAATAGTGGCTTGTTTTGATTCGGGTTGCTTTATAGGCTTTGGCTTTTCTTCTTCTTTTAGAGAAGGAAAAAATTTCTCAAACATAGCATCGTATTCCTCCATGGTTTTCACACCAACCATGCTTTCAATTACTTTCCCTTCATTTATAAAGGCTAGTACAGGTATTTGGCGTAGCTCTAACTGATAGCCATAGCTAGTAGCAAGCGGGTCTTCTGCATCTAGTTTACGAAACTCTACTTTGTCTTTGTATTTGGCATATACGGCATCAGCAGTTTCTTGATTCTCTTTACAAGCAGGACACCACTTAGCTGAGAGGTACACTACATTTTCTTGAATATCTACGTGAGGAGGTGGTGTTTGTTCACCCGATGCTTGTTTTGTCGTGTCTTCTCCTTCTGTCGCTTCATTTAATTCTTCAGAATTTTCTAATAAAAGCTGATTTTCTTTCTTTTTTTTCAGGTGTCTCCAAAAGAAAAACCCACTTACACCTAATAGTAGGGCTGACCCTACACTTATCCAAAGAACTTTTTTATTCATGACATTGATTTTACGCAAGATTACGACCTCTTGTAAAAGAATGCAATATTTATTCCCACTTTATTTCAACATTAAAATGAATATCCTCCTGATGGGAGCTTATAATCATCAAATGGTTTGGCATCAATCTCTATTTTAGCCTCATCCATGTTTTCAGGGTCTACATCGTCATTTAGTTGTTTAGTAACGTCTTCTATCATTGTGGCAAAAAGGTAGAAAATTGTTTGAGATGTAGGGGGTAGGGTCAGCGTTAATGATGTTTCCCCATCTATCATATTAAAATTAGGGAGCGTGCGTTGCGTACTTCTCATATAAGGGTCGAGATTTGCCGATAAGTATCTTACGTTATTTTCTCCTGTGACATCTGCTTGAGTTATGAACAAATCATTGGCTTGTATAACTGCCGCATTTGTGCTTTCAAGAAAATTACCTTCCATAGCCATGGGTCTGACCATAATCTGTTGTAAAAACTCTTTATAGGTACTTCTAGCACCCGCATAATTTTCATAACCTGAGTCAGAACGTGTTAAAGCAAACGTTTGCGCACCTACTACAAGTGCGGTTAAAGTCGCATCATTAGATGCAAATTCAAACTTTAAGGAATTAGTTGCTCCATCTTGAGTAATTAACGTGCTTATAGCAAATTCGCTACTATTTTGAAATACGTCTTCAGTAGCACTTAAAGTTAATCCACCTATGGCATATGCGTCGGGCTTAGGAGTTAACTTAGCTTTATTGGGGTCATTAAAAAGCCCTGTACCTGCGTTAAAAGTCGTAACGGTTTGAAATCCCGTAGTGTAGTTATAATTTGTATTTACTGATACACCTGACGGTAAACCTAAATTATTTGACCCAATATTATTTTGAGCGTCAAAAAGAGTAACCTCAGTTGTGGTTGTGTTTTTATTTTGTACAAAAATAACGTAAGGGTCACTTTTTAGAGTGTCATAAAATTGTCTAACCCTAGCTAAAATAGGATTATCATGAGCGATAGCATAGTGGTGTTTTTTAATCATAGTACCATTCGTGTATTTTCGTAAATAAATAAAGAAACGGCAGTTTCAGGCGGTATAGTAAAAGTTAATGCCGTCGCACCATCGAGTTTATTAACTGCCTGAATAGTTCGTTGGTTGGGACGGATATAAGGACTATTGCTTAACGCAATTTGTTTGCTATCCACATTACCCGTTGCGTCTCTACGGCTCAAAGTTATGGGAAATTCTGCAATTCTTTGTATGTTTTCCGATTGAATTAAAATGTGGTCTACACCAAGCGGACTGAAATTAGTAGTAGCTAAAATTTCTTCATACGTGGCTGCATTTCCTGAATCAGAGGAGTTAAATCCTGTATTTATCCTTGTTAAAGGAAATCGGTCAGTACATGGATAGGTCGTTGTATTTGATACAAGAATCTCTGTTATATCTAAATTTTTAAGATTAATCATAGATGTTACAGAAAAAATAAATCTCAAAATATTACCTGTACCTTCTGCGGAAGCAGAAATATTGAGTCTCGACGGATTGACTTTATAAAAAGGCAAATTCTCTTGTCCGTCATATCCTCCTCCAAGAGTTTTTGCCGTATCAGTCAGAACATCTCGAACAAGCTGAAACATATTAGTTATTACATCGGGGTTTGGAGGGTTAGCTTGAACTAATTGAAATTTTGTCTCATCGGGAAATCCAACAAGAGGAGCGGTTTGATAACAAGATAAAAAGGTTTCTGCTCTAGTCATCTCGAAAATAGCTTCCGCATTTGCTACTACACCTTCGGGTAAACCTCTATTTTCAGCCGTTTGATTTTCTTGGGCATTAAATAAATTTACCTCCACATCGGTAGAATTGGTGTTTTGTAAATTCACTATATAGGGCATTGCACCCTGCATATTATTTACACCTGCGTACCGAAAATATGGATTGTCAAACATGAAGGCAATTTACGAAATATGCGTGTAGGTTTGGAAGTAAAGCATAATTGACATACCTTGCGCTTGCAATTTGTTTAACCCCCTAACCCCTAATAATGAAAAATTTGCAAAAAGCCATGAAGTTGGCACATGATATTCTTAATGAGTATCCTACAATTACCTATAAAAACCATAAGTTTAGATATACTTGCGGTAATCAAAATCTAAAAACAGAAAATCTTGAAGAGGTTGAAGATTATATTATGCAACGGCTTTACACACATTGGTTAGAGAAGCAGTTTAATAACGAAGAAATAGCTAAACCTAAAACAAGTATCAAGAAAAAAATTAAAGCGGAATCTGTAAAAACTGATACTAAAACAAGACAGGATTGGTCAAGAGGCAAAGCAGGAGACCCAAGACGTAAACCTAATGCGAACAGAAAGACAAAGCGTTTTACTAAAACAGAAGTTGTGAATTGTTTACGTCAAAAGACGAACGGAAAATTTTCTGTTGAAAAAATCACTCGTGAACAATATAATAAGGAGTTTGTAACTGAAAGTTTAAGAGCCGAGCAACGAAGAGCTTGGAGAGTGAAAAATGGTAAAAAATCTAATTCTTCTTTAAGAGCTAGATAAGAATAAGCCTCCGTAGCTTAATGGATAGAGCATCGCCCTTCTAAGGCGACGGTTACAGGTTCAAGTCCTGTCGGGGGTACACAATTAAAATTCAATGAATAATAAACTGATTAAAATGTTGACTGCCTCCGCAGAAGCGGACAAGGCTAAAGCCTTGCTTTCTCTTGAACTATTAGGAGAAAAGGCGGTGGGCATAGGAGACCATAGCACAAATGACTTTTACAACAATGCAGAAGACGCATTGAAAATGCTTGTGGATGCTGACGATAGGCTATTGGCTTTAGAAACGTATTTCAACAAGTAAAGGTGTTATGGGGTCGGATGGTGAAATTGGTAGACACGAGGGACTTAAAATCCCTTTCTCTGAAAGAGAGTGCGGGTTCAAATCCCGCTCCGACTACTGTACTCTTAGCTCAGTTGGTTAGAGCAGCTAACTCATAATTAGTCGGTCATGGGTTCGAGTCCCATAGAGTACACGTTAATTCAATATGATATGAAAAAAGAATTTTATAAAATGCTTGAATCGAAAATAGGAAAGCGACTTGTTTCCTATCCCGAACTAAGTAGATTTTTATCTGAAGAAGGATTTACTTCTTTACAAGTACAAGCTATTATAAAAAAATATTTTCACCCTACGTTAAATGCTTTTATCTTAAAATCTCTTGACAATGAGTGACAGAAAAATAAGTCAAAGCATTCTTAAACGGATGAAAGACTACATAGAAGGCGAAGAGTGTGGACTAAAAATAAAAGCGCAGTATGTTGATGGCGTAGTTTTCCCACCCTCAGACGTTCAGCTTTTAGGACAATGGTTTGAATACGAGTGTACGGGCGCATTACCCCCTTATGATAGCGAACGAATCCCTGAACCTAAAAGGCTTAAAAACGGCAATCTTGCGAAAGCCTACGAAAGAATGGAGTATCAAGTGGCAAATTATAAAGCCCTGCTCAAACACCATAACGTAAAAGTTAAGAGCATTGGAGAGGATATAGAGTATGGAGACGCAAGAGGAACAACAGATATTATTGCCGAAGTCGATGGTCAGATAGCTATTATTGATTTGAAAGCATCGGGTCTAATAAGAGACAAATGGAATCCTATGGGTTGGGAAGACATCGCTAATGATTATAAACCCAAAATGAAAGTCTTGACCCAAGCTATTCATTATAAATATATTGCTAGAAACCTTTTTCAAACAGATGACGTGCCGTTTTATTTTTGGATATTCAGCACTACCAATGAAAAAGATAATAGAATTATAAAAGTTGAAATAGACGAAGATGAATACTCTTTACATGAAAGAGTATTGCGTGATGCAAAAGTTTATTTAGAAAAGACTTTGAAAAATGGCTTCAAAGCCCGACCCTCAATGTTGCGATGTCGCAACTGCCCAATTGCTCATTCTTGTAAAGAAAAAACAGAATTTGCAGAAGTAGAAACCGTTTATTACACAAGCCAATTATGATGATAAGAAAATTTGAATTTCAAAGGTTAATAAAAAGGATACAAGATAGCCGAGTACAAGGTCTTTTCCTTTATATGTTTTTTAACAACAAAACCATGAAAGACGTTCAGTCTGATACAGGAATAAGCCGACAAACTTTAAGTGCGTGGAAAAAGGGGCAAAACGTCACTCACGTAAATATTGAAAAAATCGCTAATAAATATTCATTAAACATAGCATCTCTATTTGATGCAAAAAACATGATTGATGATTTGATTAAAAGTGAGCCTGATTCCGTTTTAAGAGCCGATTTAGGAGCATATCTAGCCGAATTCACCTATTTACACAAGGCTCATTCTGAAACCCCTGTAATTCACTAATATCATGAACTCATATGATTTTATAGTCTGCATATTTTTATCTTTTGTAGCGTTTTACTTTCTGCTATCTTTCATTTATTCCTGTATGTATTTGCGCAGAAACATATCTTTTCAAGTGCTTCATGCAGATAAAGATAAGATGCGTCAAGTAGTAGGCGTTGCAACTACCATTTTTTTATCTATGATTTTTGGAGGAATTAGTCTTATTCAAAAAATTTATAGGTTTTTTTACAAAAAATACCAAAATTTTAAGGCGTGGTATGCTTTAGCTCAATTGGCTAAAAAAATGACAAAAAATATTAAAGATGCAATTGAAGACGAAGAAACAGAATCGTAAGGACATAAAAGAAATAGCTAAAAACAGTAAGCAACTGTTTGATTATCTTATTCATGTATGCAATATCCTAATCGACCCTCCTTCTCATGACTCTCACGAAAGAGAAATTCATGGCTTAAAAAAAGATTTAATAGAGACTCTTAAAAAAATAGATTCAAATAATAGTAAAATTATGGGTCATTTGGATTGGGAAGAAATCCATCACGAGGCTTTAAGTACAACATTCAAATTAGACCAATACTACGATTACAATGTCTACATCAGAAACAACTCCAAGTAACTCTAAAAACGCCACGGCTATTTTTAAGAATCAGTTATACGCTTATAAAGACCGAGTAGAGTCTTTACTTGAAAACAATCCCAACATCAATGTGGAAAGATTTCTTGCTATGGCTTTGAATGCCGTAAAAAGAGATAAGAAACTTTTGAGCGTAGTCGAAAAAAATCCTGCAAGTTTATTTGCTTCACTATTGCTTTGCGCAGAATATGGATTATCCCCTTCTCCTGAAGTGGGTGAAGCGTGGCTAATTCCTTACGGAAGTGCTTGTCAATTTCAGTTAGGCTATCAAGGTCTCATAAAAATCGCATACAGAAATCCTGAAATAAAAAGTATAAGCGCAGAAATAGTGTATGAAATGGATGAATTTGATTGGGGATTAGGTTTAGAGCCGTTCTTAAATCACAAGCCTGCTACGGGAGAAAGAGGTGCGGTTTCTTTTGTCTATTGTATCGTGAAATTTAGAAATAGTGAGCCTATGTTTAAGGTAATGTCTCAGACAGAGCTAAAAGACATCCAAAGGATGAGTAAAGCAGGAAACAAAGGTATTTGGTTTAATAAAGAAAGAGACCCGCAGGGTTGGATGTTAAAGAAAACGTGTCTAAAGCAGCTTCTAAAACTTGTTCCTAAAGAGTTTCAGCTTGGTTCAGGAATTCATTACGACAATCATGCCGAAGGAGGCGGTAGCCTTTCTCTTGACGGTAACGATATTATTGAAGTGAAGAAAAGCGCATCGGATTTCCATAAACCCAATGTTTTTGCTAAAGCGTTAACTCAATCTAATGATAATGAGGTAGAAGAAGCTGAAGTTACTGAAATTAAAGACCTTTTTGACTGATGAAAAAATATTCTTACCCTAAATCTCCCTATACTAAAAGGAGAACTAAAAAAGTAGAAGAATTCAAAATTATTGGAGAGCGTTGTAGTGGAACATACTATATACAGAGACTCATAGAACACAACTTAAAAATTGCACATACAGATGAGTATGGACATAAGCACTTTTGGAGTAAACGCCAAAACAAATACCCTAAAAATCTTTTAATTGTTTGTGTTGTAAGAGAACCTTACTCGTGGATGCAAAGTTTTTTTGAAAAAAAATGGCATCTTCCTGAACACTTACACAAAGCAGATTTTAAGACGTTTGTTCAGAGCGAGATGTATAGTGTAAAGGATAACAATATACCAAGTATAGCGGGGGAGATAGGTTCAGAAATTCTTGCAGACAGAAGCTATATCACCAAAAGAAGATTCAAAGATATTTTTGAGTTAAGACACACTAAAATGAATTTTTTATTTCATGAATTTCCGTCTATGTGTTCAAATATGATTATTGTAAGACTTGAAGATTTTCAAAACGATTTTAATCAGGCTTTGAATGTCATTGCCCATGAATTTCAAATTGAAAAGAAACTATTTCCTTACGAAAACCTTATTCATTACAAAGGAAACCCGACCCTTCCTATCTATGAGAAAAAGGGATTAAAGCTAAATACGGAAGAAATGGAATTAATTGACGATAACCTTGATGAAACTTGGGAACGTGCGTTAAACTACCCTCTAAGGAAGGATTGGTGTGGTTAAAACCTTTTTTGTAGAAGGATAACACCTACTATTGCTACGGAAACTGCAATAATTAATCCTATATTTTTAGGATTTTTTGAAGTATTTACTTCATTAGACTTTTTACGGGAAGGTTCAGTAAAATTTGGTGTCAAAAAAAGATTTTTTGTTTTGTAAATTCTTTCACCTTTGAAAATGGGCTTTATTTTAGGAATAATAAAGTTTTCATATGTTTCAGATATTGCTTGCTCTCTTGAAATTCCATTTTCTATTAAATTCAAGTAAAAATCATAAACATCGGGTCTGTCTCTGCTCGTAATTGGAGGATAACCATCTGACATAGCCATTTTATACCCGTACCATTTCTCCCAAATTTTATAAATCTTATAGTTTGTTCTAGTGCGAGACTCTCCTTGTTCATTGGTATAACGCTCAACTGCTCTTTCGGTATAAACACCCGCATCTCCACACCTCCAAGCATTTTTTTGTTCTTGTACGGTAGGTTTACGCCAAATGCCATGACCATCACTAACCTGCATAGACATCAGTAACTATATTTTGTTGTTTTTTTCGTATTAAAGTCACTCCTAAGCCTATAACTACAAGTGCGATTCCTAATAAATAAAGTTGATTTTTACCATCTAATGTATAGCCTGCCACTTGTACGGGAGGTATATTATCAAACGTAGGAGTATTTAC
>TARA_R110002012_G_scaffold3442_1_pt1 | contig 12939 bp, 8 predicted proteins | sample TARA_R110002012 | Tara Oceans TARA_R110002012 (sample SAMEA4396515) | marine metagenome | biome: Westerlies Biome; feature: [DCM] deep chlorophyll maximum layer (ENVO:01000326); material: water (ENVO:00002006), including particulate matter (ENVO:01000060) such as... | depth 40 m
TTTTAACTTTATCTCGCAAGGATCGTCATGAAACAGCTCCTAATACTTTTAGTATTACTCACCGGCTTTATGCAAAACAGTGTTGCAACTGAGGCTAAGGCATCAGTTTCTCCTTACCAAGTAATTGAAGTAACAGGTAATAACCTATTTACTAGGATTGCCAATAACCAAGAGGCTTTAAATAAGTTTCCTGAGCTAATGCGAGACATTGTTGAAGAAGAGTTAATGCCGTCGGTAGATTACCAATATGCAGCATTTAAAATTTTAGGTAAGCACTTAAAAAAAACAACAGCTGAACAAAGAGTAAAGTTTATTACCGCTATGCGTGCATATTTAGTACGTACATATGCCAACGCATTAACTCAATATCAAAATCAAAAAGTTTTGTTTGAGCCTGAAGCGAATTTAAAAGCAAATGCAAGATCAGCGTCTGTTGATGTAAAAATAGTTGATACCGGCAAACCCGATATAAAACTAACCTTTCAAATGCGTAAAGATAGTAAAACTCACCAATGGAAAGCCTATGACATGATTGTTGAAGGAATTTCATTAATTAGTACTAAGCAATCTGAGTTTAATCGTAAAATATCCGATTTAGGTTTAGATCAGGTAACTATAGAGCTTGCGTCAATAACTAAGTAACCTCTGTTTAGCATCTCAATGAAAAAGCCTGCATAGTGCAGGCTTTTTTGTGTATTAGAGCTAACGCCCTTGATGTAGAATAATTCAGAACAAGCTAGTTACTCGAAACAGCTGAGGTAATCGTCATTTCTGACACCTTATTGGCCTCAATATCTTCTTCGGTAAAACGTAACGGTCTCAGTTGAGGCTGCTGAGAATATAACAAGGTTTGGTCTAAGTTATGATCACTGCCGTACTCATTCGATTGTGAGTAACTCAATAAACCACGCGCAACAGGACCATCCTCAGTAAAGTTCACTACGGTCATCCAACTACTACCGTAACTAATATGATAGCCCTTACCTTCAGCACTCAATATTGAGTCATTATTTTGCGCTGGATAGACATGGCGCGGTAATAGCGAACCATCATTTCCGGTGCGGGCACCGAAAACGTTAAAACCACCTTCTATATTATGTGCCCCAGCCCACGGAATTTTAACACCTGAAGCACTACCATCAGGTAAGCTGCGCTCAACAAATTGCACAGTACCCAATGTGGCATCTAAAGCCACTCCAGCAGACTCAACATTAACAATAGCTTGGGCAAACTGTTCAAGGGTAGTTGTATTATTCACCAAGCCTTTTGGTGTGGTTATTGCGTTATCAACAGCAAAGTCTTGTTGCCATTGTGGGTTTTGGTTAAACAAAAACGCAAACTCTCTAAATAAATGTGCAGAGCTGCTATTTTTATTCATTGTGCCATCCCATAGCGCTAATGCAGAGCAACCCGCACTAATATCTATGTTATCAGCACCAAGAGCAACAGGTGAACTGCCCTGCGCTTGGCATATAGTTAACAGCTGAGACAAAATACTTTCAGCAAGATAACTACGATTACTAAAAAGTGCTTGCTCAACTTCTTCAGGGCTAAACAAACCATCGCTACCCGCACTGTCTGCTAGCAATTTATGTGCAAGTCGAGAACGTAATGACTGTTGATTTTCAACAGGACCATACAAAGGTGAAACACCCGATATTGGGGCATTCAAATTCGTTAACCAGAAACTGTCGTTTGAATTTTGCACATAATCAGTACCTGAATATTTAGGTGCATCAGCGTAAGGTACTGACCGTTCAAAATCAAAAGCCGATAGATAACCTGGTAACAAGGTAAATCCTGCGGCTTGCTTAGCAGCAATCAACGCCGGATTTGACGTCATGGCATTAATGGCCGTACTGGTTAAATTAGGCACCGTTGAGTCATCGATATAAAATACGTTACCTTCAGCATCTGCTGACATGGTATTGTTAAAAATTACCCCATCGTAGTCCTGAAATGCTTGCTTAAACTCTTCTATATTACCGGCTAAGTTCATCGCAAGCCAATGGTCGATAATATCTACATTACCTAAGTTAGCGTCTTTAATAGCAAAAGCACTACCACCAGGCCCCCACGCAAAACTACCAGGAACAACAATCATAGGGCCATGATGGGTTGAATAACTTTTCTTAGCGAGTTTAATGGTTTGCCCTGGAGCAACGGCAACGTCAATAACAAATTCTTTTTGAGTGATCAGGCGATTAGTGCCATCAATCACTTGCGACATTTGTGCTGGGTCATTAGGGTTCAATGTCAGTTGATATACCACAAAGTGTTCTGCAGAAGAGAAAGTATGGGTCCATGCAACGTTCTCATTAAAGCCAATATTAACAACACCTGGCATACCTGTTAAAGAGCCCCCCATAACATTTAAGTGCTCAGGAATAGTGATATGAAATTGCCAGAAACGTAAATTACCGGTATGTGGAAAATGCGGATTAGCTAAGACCATACCTTTACCGTTTTCAGTTTTGTCTTTACCTAAACCCCAACCATTTGAACCTAAGTCACTCGGGTTCTTCTCTGGTAGCGTAATAACCGGTTTAGAGTTAACCGTATAATTGTTAGCACTTGCATTGGCCGGATAAGGTGCAAAATTTTCGCCTGGAGGCGCTGCAAGAAACATCGGACCAAGAAAGTTTGCAGCCCCAGGTAATAACGCGATACCTAGGGAGTAAGTTAGCATATCAATATCAGTAATAGGTTGAACCCATGGCATATTGGCACATGCAACATCAATGTTAGCAACACCAGTATCCGCTAAGTACTTGTTATAACCTTGGGCATAGCCTGATAACAAGGCCTGACTGTTGGCAGATAAAGCCTTAATATTTTTTTCAGCATGCTCTCTTATGCCCAAGGTCAAAAAACCAAAGTCATTTATCAGGTGCTCAGAATCACCAGATGCAGGCACCATATCTGGCCCCAAATACTTAGCTCGCTGTGAATTATATTTTAATATTTGATCGGCAAGTACGCAGATATTGTCTTTAGCAAAAGCATAACCAACACCGTATGACATGCTTTCAAGGTTATCTGCGGTAACATGAGGCACACCGTAATCTGTCCAGCGTATATTTGCTGTTAATATGCCGTCATCATCGAATGAAGGCACAGGAGTAACTACAGTTGGGGGTGTTGTTGGCTCCGGTGTCGTTGGGGTTGGTGTGCCAATGTAAGTATGTTCGCCACCACAAGCGGCAAGCAAGCAAGATAAACTCAACATGGTTAATGGTGTACGTAAGTATTGAAATGAATTCTTCACAATAAACTCCCTCTCATCTAACTATTATTATAATTTTTATAGCCTTAAGGCCTAATACACCAACAATAGTTGCACAATAATCAACCAATCACAAATACTCATTTTTTGGAAAACGTGACTACATTGTCTCTTTATTCATAAGCAACTTATCCGTTAGTTAGGTATAGAAATTGACTTAAAAGCTCAGCGTTACTCGCTATAGAGGCGTTTGAATTAGGCGTTTGCAAAGCAATAAAGTGAATAGAAAAATGGCCTAAAAAGCGCTATACAATGTTATTTTTCAATTACCGAAAATAAAATTGATCATATTTCTACTAAATTTCTAAATAGCACTATACTGGTTCAATGGTCTTAATTTTATGTACTAACTAATGCTTGCTCCAGCTAAACCAAAAAATGAAGAAAAGCGGTTAGCATCGTTGTATGCCCTTAGAATATTAGATACCGATCAAGAAGAGCGATTTGATCGAGTCACTCGCCTTGCCAAAAAACTCTTTAATGTACCTATTGCACTGATCAGTTTGGTCGATAAAGAACGTCAATGGTTTAAGTCTTCAGTTGGTTTGGCGGTTAAAGAAACCACTCGAGATATTTCTTTTTGCGGTCATGCTATCAACCAAGATAAAGCCTTAATTATTGAGGATACCCTTAAAGATCAGCGCTTTTTTGACAACCCTTTAGTCACAGGCTTTCCCAATATTCGTTTTTACGCCGGACACCCCATCACATCACCTAGTGGTGAAAACATAGGTACATTATGTATTATCGATACGAAAAAACGCACACTAAGCCAAGATGATGTTACCGCTTTAACAGATCTGGCTTCACTCGTATCCACCGAAATTGCTTCATTAGAGCTTGCTAACATTGATGAGCTGACAAACATTACCAATCGGCGTGGTTTCAAACGTTTAAGTCAGCACAGTCTTGAAGTGGCATCTAGGCAAAATAATATATGCCACTTGGCTTATTTTGATTTAAATGACTTTAAGCTTTTTAACGACAATTATGGCCATACTATTGGTGATAAGGTTTTAAAAATATTTGCCGAACAACTTAAAAATACCTTTAGAGTTTCAGACATTTGCGCCCGCATAGGTGGTGATGAATTTGTCGTATTACTTACTGATACACAATTAGAAACCGCCAACCAAGCCATTACGCGTTTTACTAATAATTTAATTTTAGTCAGTAAAGCTTTAAGGCTCCCTGCTGAAATATCTTTTGCCCACGGTGTAGCCACCTATGATAAGCATAAACATATCAATATAGAACACTTGCTAGATGCCGCTGACATGGCTATGTTTCAAAATAAAAAACACAATAAACCCAATACTTATTGATTTTATCCATGAACTTGAATTTTCATATCAAGCTGATAAAAAGACATGCTAACTACCTTGATATAAACGCTCAAAGTTAGGAATATTTGACTCCCAAATAGGGGTATCTTTGCCAATGTATTCACGAACGGCATCAAGAAATAATCGTGTTCTTACCGGTAAATCACGGTGAGGATAAACCGCATACACGGCACTGTAATCTAATAACTTTAAGTTAGGCAGTATGGGAACTAAATGACCATCGGCTACTTCACTGCCAACAATAAATGCTGGCATAACAACGAACGCCGTGCCAGAAAGTGCTTTTAATAATAAAATTTCGCCATCGTTAGCTCGAAAAACACTTTTCATATTTTTCTCAATTCGCTCGCCGTGCTCATCAAGGTATTTTATCGTCGTAACACGCAAAGACGTGCTGGTATAATTTGCGACGGGTAATAATGCTAATTCATCGATAGTTTTTGGCATACCATATGTATCAATAAACTCTGGAGACGCAAGAATAATCATACGATTACGAGCAATCTTACGAGCAATTAATGTCGAGTCTTTGGGGTCACCAACACGAAACGCTAAATCAAAGCCCTCGGCAACAATATCCATCACCCGATCATCTAAGCGTAATTCCACTTCAACTTGCGGAAAACGTTTTTGAAAATCATTGATCACAGGCTGTAAATAACGTTTAGCAATAATTGTCGATGACGTTACTTTTAAAACCCCACGTGGCTCTTGGTGATAATTTTCTGCCAGTCTGACTGTTTGTCCTAGCAATTCACGTAGTTCTCGAGATTTCTTTATCATTTCCGCACCTGCAGCCGTTAGCGAAAAAGAGCGAGTTGTTCTATTCAACAGTCTGACACCTAAGTCATCTTCAAGTCGGCTGATTTGTTTTGAGATCACTGAACGATCAATATTACGACTTGCTGCAGCCCCAGCAAACGAACCGTGCTCAACAACATCTAGCAGCATAAGTAACCGGCTTGTCATATCCATAATTGCTCTCGCTAAATCTTCAATTGGTGCAATTTTGGCACTAATGAATTTAAAAATCTATGCTTTTTGTGCACGTATTAGTTACGTATCATGCACGCCATGAACTTAAGTAAAATTTATGAGCAAAAGAGCATCATTATGAATAAAACATTTATTATTGCCGCCATCCTCACTATCAGTTTAGTTATCACTGGCTGTGCAGATGAGTCTGCGCAAAAATCAGCACAAAAAACATTACAGCCTATTGATGTTGCAGAAGTATTAGTAAAGCCTGTGCAAAGCTGGCATACCTATACGACACGTTTAGAGTCACCTGAAGAAGTGGCACTTATGCCACGCGTATCAGGGGTTATCGAACACATAACGTTTAAAGAAGGCGATGAAGTAAAGCAAGGTGATTTATTATTTCAATTAGATGATCGCCCTTTCGCCGCCGTAGTAGCGAGTTTAGAAGCACAAATACTCAGTGCTAAAGCCGCTTTAAATCAAGCTAAAAGTGAGGCAACACGTGCTATTCGCCTAACAGAGCGTAATGCCATTTCAACAGAGCAAGCACAGGCTCGCACTTCAACGTTACACCAACGTGAAGCGCAATTAGCAGCGTTACAAGCTCAATTAACCTCAGCGCAACTTGATTTAGAGTTTACTGCGGTTCGTTCTCCTATCGATGGTGTGATTTCGCGCGCTAACATTACTCGAGGTAATAACGTTCTTGCAGGCCAAAGCGTGCTCACGTCAATTGTATCGAATAATGAAATGTATGCTTACTTTGATATTGATGAACGCACTTGGAATAGTTCCTTCTGCGATGTTACTGCTGCTAGCAAACAACAAGTAGTTATGCAAAAAGTAGGTCAGCAAAGCTTTGCCCACCAAGGCTATATTAACTTTATTGATAACCGCATTAACGCGTCAACCGGGACATTGCGTGTACGAGCAATTTTTGAAGGTAAGCATGAGCAAGTAAATGACCCATTACGAGCCGGTTCTTTTGCCCGTATTAAACTCGCAGCTAACGCAATTACTGAACAAGTTATTGTGCCAGAGCGCGCTATAGGTACAGACTTAAAAAACCGTTTCGTACTGACTTTAGATAAAAACAATGTACTTGCCTACAAGCTAGTAGAAATTGGCGAACGTTACGGAAAACTTCGTGCCATTACTGCCGGTTTAAGCGAAGGAGACATTATTGCCGTTAACGGACCAGCACGTGTTGGTCCAGGCATGCCTGTTAACCCGAATACCGTGACCATTGACAGCACGGATATCGCATTTACTTTATCTACCACTGACGATGCTAGCCTTGTTGCTAAGTACTAAGAGCTGAACATGAATTTTTCTCACTTTTTTATTCAACGCCCGATTTTTGCGGCGGTATTGTCGCTGATCATCTTGATCGGTGGTGGTATTTCATTATTTCAATTACCGGTTAGCGAGTACCCTGAAGTTGTACCACCAACGGTAGTCGTTACTGCCAGTTACCCAGGTGCCAACCCAACGGTTATTGCGCAAACGGTGGCAACACCGCTCGAGCAAGAAATTAATGGCACAGAAAACATGCTTTATATGTTTTCACAAGCAACTAGCGACGGTCGTATGACATTAACAGTTACCTTTGCCCTAGGTACTGATTTAGATCGAGCGCAAGTACAAGTACAAAACCGTGTAAACAGTGCCTTACCGCGTTTACCTGAAGAAGTTCAACGCTTAGGTGTAGTAGCAGAGAAATCATCGCCGGATTTAACCATGGTGGTACATTTATATTCACCAGAAAAAACTCATGATACAGCCTACTTATCTAACTATGCCGATCTAAACATTAAAGATGAAATAGCTCGTTTATCGGGTGTTGGCGATATTCGTTTATTTGGTGGCGGTAAATACGCCATGCGTGTTTGGCTAAACCCAGATGCCTTGGCATCACGTGAATTAACAGCAACAGATGTAGTAACAGCATTACGTGCTCAAAACCAACAAGTTGCTGCAGGTAGTTTAGGCGCGCAACCTATCTCTAACGATAGCCAATTTCAAATATTGTTAAACGTTAAAGGTCGTTTAAACAGTATCGAAGAATTTGAACAAGTCATTATCAAAGTGGGAGAGCAAGGCCAATTAACGCGTTTATCTGATATTGCTCGTGTTGAGTTAGGCCAAGATTCATATTCGCTTCGAGCTGAACTTGATAACCAACCAGCACTCGCTATGCCTATTTTCCAACGTCCGGGGTCAAACGCAATTGAGCTTTCTGATCAAGTACGTGAAACCATGGCGCGTTTAGCGAAAGACTTTCCTGCCGGTGTGGAATACGACATAGTTTACGACCCAACAGTTTTCGTTCGTGGCTCTATTGATGCGGTTATTACCACTTTATTAGAAGCAATTGCCTTAGTTGTTATTGTTGTTATCGTATTTTTACAAACCTGGCGTGCATCGATCATTCCATTAATTGCCGTACCTATTTCACTGATCGGTACCTTTGCTGTGATGCAATGGTTAGGGGTGTCGATTAATACCCTATCGCTATTTGGCTTAGTTTTAGCGATTGGTATCGTGGTCGATGATGCCATTGTGGTGGTGGAGAATGTTGAACGTAATATCGAAAAAGGCTTATCGCCACTAGAAGCAACGCGTGTTGCCATGAGCGAAGTAACCGGCCCTATTATTGCCATTGCCTTAGTATTAAGTGCGGTATTTATTCCAACCGCTTTTATTACCGGTTTATCAGGACAATTTTATAAGCAATTTGCTTTAACTATCACGATTTCGACCATTATTTCAGCCTTTAACTCGCTGACACTATCACCAGCGTTGGCAGCTTTGTTATTAAAACCCCATGACGCAAAACCAGATGCCTTTACGCGTTTGTTGAATAAACTGTTTGGTTGTTGGTTATTTGAACCCTTTAACCGAGTATTTAATCGCGGTGCTAAAGGTTACGAGAAACTCGTACAAAAACTTATCCGTATGACTGTTGTGGTTATGGTGGCTTATATCGCGTTAGTGGGCGGTACAATTAAGTTGTTTGATGCTGTACCGGGTGGCTTTATTCCACAACAAGATAAACAGTATTTAGTTGCTATTGCTCAATTACCTGATGCCGCCAGCCTTGATCGTACGCAAGATGTACTGGCACAAATGCAAAAAATTGCTTTAGAAGTACCAGGTGTAGCCCATACCGTTGCCTTCCCCGGCTTATCGGTAAATGGTTTTACCAACAGTCCTAACAGCGGTATTGTTTTTACACCATTAGATGCTTTTGCCGATAGAACCGATCCAAGTCAATCTGCCATGTCGATTGCCGCGCAGTTAAATCAACGTTTTGCCGCTATTGATGAAGCATTTGTTGCGGTATTTCCACCACCGCCGATTCAAGGCTTAGGTACAACAGGTGGTTTTAAATTACAAATTGAAGACCGAGCAAACAAGGGTTTTGAAGCCTTATTTAATAGCCTACAAGCGGTTATTGGCAAGGCACAACAAGATCCTGCCTTAATGGGGCTGTACTCAAGCTTCCGTATCCAAGTACCACAAATGGATATTGATATTGATCGCGAACAAGCATTGATCCAAGGTATCCCATTAAATGAAGTCTTTGACGCTTTACAGATTTACTTAGGCTCTGTTTATGTCAACGATTTCAATTTATTTGGCCGTACATACCAAGTTAATGCCCAAGCCGATGCTGACTATCGCCAAGACCCGGCGCAGATTTTGAACTTAAAAGTACGTAATCGTGCAGGTAACATGGTGCCACTTGGCTCAGTATTAACAGTAACGCCAACTATTGGTCCAGACCGTGTTATGCATTATAACGGTTACCCAAGTGCAGAACTTAATGGTAGCCCAGCACCAGGTTACAGTTCAGACCAAGCACAACAAGCTATTGAGAATGTATTAGCGAAAACACTGCCGGCTGGCATTGAATATGAGTGGACCGAAGTTACCTACCAACAAGTACTTGCGGGTAACACTATGGTTTATATTTTCCCACTAGTAGTGCTATTAGTCTTTATGGTACTTGCCGCTCAATATGAGAGTTTACGTTTACCATTGGCGATCATTTTAATTGTCCCTATGACTATTTTCTCTGCCTTACTTGGGGTTTGGTTTGTCGGTTCAGATAATAATATATTTACCCAAATTGCTTTAATAGTGCTTGTTGCCTTGGCCTCGAAAAATGCGATATTGGTGGTCGAATTTGCCAAAGATAGACACGACTCAGGTTTATCACATTTAGCAGCAATACTTGAGGCTTGTCGTATGCGTTTACGTCCAATATTGATGACCTCTATTGCCTTTACTGCCGGTGTTGTGCCATTAGTATTGGCAACAGGTGCTGGTGCAGAAATGCGTCATGCCATGGGTAACGCTGTATTCTCGGGCATGATTGGTGTCACGGTGTTTGGCTTATTGTTCACCCCTGTTTTTTACATGCTAGTTACCCGTAAAAGTGCAAAAGTGCAGGAGCTTTCTGATGATTAATTTACTACAGAAAAAGCTTAAAACCAGCCTAACTGCCCGTGCCATGCTGATAACTGTATTGTTATCTGGCTGTGCCAGTAAAATTGATACGGCAAATGAGCAAAGCTTGGTCAGTGACTTTGTCAATCAAGCTAATATTGCAGGCGAGTTAAGTGGCTCCAGTGAAATCAACTGGTGGCAAAAACTCGACTCAAACCAACTTAATCAGTTAGTTAACGATGCTTTAGCTAATAACCATAACTTACAAACCAGTCAATTAACGCTGAAAAGTGCTTTAGCACGATTAGGAGAACAAAAAGCACAATACCTCCCGCAAGGAGGGATTGAAATTGGTGCTCAGCGCAATGGTTTAGGTGAGACAAACAGTCGTCAATCGAGTGCTAATTTAGCGCTCAATTGGCAACTGGATTTATTTGGTCGAATTACCGCTTTGGTTGATGCTGCAAATGCCTCAGCCATGAGCCAAGCTGAAAAAGTTCGCTTGTTACAAATTGAAATCGTTTCATCCGTGGTTAAAGGCTATGTAAGTTACCAAGGCAATGTAGAAAAACAACGTATTCTTACTTTGCAAATAGCAGCCTTAAAACAAAGTATCGAGGTATTACAAGCCCGTGTTGAGGAAGGGGTTGCTAACGATCTCGACTTAAATAGAACAATGGCGCAATTAAAGCAACAACAAGCCTTAATGCCAGTAATTGAATACGCTAAGTTCAGAGATTTATCAACATTAGCGGTATTAACCGGTCGTTTAGCACAAGATTTAGCCTTGGCTAACGAGCAGGCTATTTTACAGCATGAATTTAGTGTTTCGTTAAATGAGCCCAATAAAGCAGTCGCCCTTAGGCCAGATATTAGCCGTGCACTTTATGACTTTAGCCAAGCAAACAGCTTAAGTGTTTCAGCTAGCAAAGCGCTATTACCTGATATTAGTTTAACGAGTTTTGCTGGTGTCGTCAGTATTGGTAGCAATGGCTTTAGCGATACTGAGCAACAATGGCAAATAGCACCACAATTACAGTGGTCACTGCTGAGTTACCCTGCTTTGTTGGCACAGCGTGATGCACAACAATTTTTAACACAAGCGGCCTATAGCGACTACCAACAAGTGGTACTAAGTGCATTAAATGAAAGTGAACTTGCGTTACAGCTACTGTTAAGCCAAGCGCAGCAGCAACAGTTTTCTAAGCAGCGTTATCACTTTGCTAACAAAGCATTCTTACAAGCAAATGCTATGTACGAAGAGGGGCAAATACCTTACTTAGAGTTGTTAGATGCGCGTCAGGATGTTTTAATAGCACAAGAAAATGCTGTTGATTCAACGATTTCATCCTTGCTTGCTAAAGTAAATGCTTACCAATCATTTAACGGGCAGTGGAGTTATGCGTTAAGCTCGACAAACAGATAGAGAGATATTAATGCCAGATACTGATATTTTACCTAATGATATTATCGCTAAAACTATGCAAGCGATTGTTTTGCCCTGCGCCAATGAACAGGTGCAATTAGAGCAAGTTCAGCTGAGTGTACCGCAATGTTGTGATAATGAGTTGTTGGTCAAGATAGAATATGTTGGCCTTAATCCTTTAGATGCACAGTACGCTAAAACAGGCTTTTGCCACTGGCAATACCCACATATACTTGGCTTAGATGCCGTTGGTGTTGTTGTTAACGCACCCAAAGGCATCTACCCTAACATTGGTGCTCGAGTTATGTGGCACGCTAGTATGGGCGATCAAGGCGTGCTCAGTGAATATGCTAAAGTACCAAACTATGCGGTATCCGTTATACCTGACAGTATCAATTCAGCGCACGCCGCGGCATTACCCTGCCCGGGCATGACAGCACTCATTTCACTCGACAAATTACAAATTACTGAAGGTGATACCTTATTGATTGATGGTGGCGCTGGTGCCGTTGGTCAAATAGCCATTCAATTTGCCAAACAGCGTGGTGCTGATGTTTTTACCACCGCAGCCAAACGTAACCATAAACTAGTTAGGTCATTAGGAGCTGACGTGGTTTTTGATTATCAAGATAGTAATCTTTGTCAAAAAATTCGCCGTGAATTAGGCCCGCAAGGTTTTGACGCAATACTTGATGCTATTGGTGGCGATGCAACGCAACGAAATATTGAATTAATGCGTTTTTGTGGACGCATTGCCTGCTTAAAACCTTTACCGAATTTTGAACAGGAGCTACTGTTTAGAAAAGCACCTAACATCAGTATTGTATCGCTTGCTGGCGCTTGGCTTGCTAACAGCTTATGTGCACAACAACGCATGAGCTTTATGAGTAATTTGTTACTTGAAAACTTAGCGAAAGGTGACTTAGTTGTTCCCGATATTAGCTTAGTTGACTTTAATGCTGAACATATTTCTGCCGCACTGAATAAACAATTAGCAGGCGGTTTTACCGGTAAGCAAGTGGTTAAAGTCAGCTAAAACATAGTGTTTTTTAAATGACTATTGCCAGATAAGCGTTATTCATCACTATATTTTGATAATAAACCAAGCGTTTACCTTGATTTATCTTGGTGTTTTATACCCAAACCACTTGGAAATACAGGATTGTGCAAGTCGAAAAAGGGTTAGCACCAAGGCATTGATTGAAGAGAATGGTTGTTTCATTGTCAAAATCAATAACGCCGGAGATGGCCCTTTATCGCCTTGCCCTGCGGGAGCTAAGCTAGAAAAACAGTGCAACGTTGCATACATGGATGTATGTACTTAGCTTTTGTCTGGAGCAAAAAAGCTGTGCAGCGCTTGATAAGGTTCCCACAGGGATGTGAGGCATTAGGATAATGCAGGAGCTATTATCGAGAATAACCATTACCTGTGTGCTGCGCCTTGC
>TARA_R110002012_G_scaffold70013_1_pt1 | contig 12925 bp, 14 predicted proteins | sample TARA_R110002012 | Tara Oceans TARA_R110002012 (sample SAMEA4396515) | marine metagenome | biome: Westerlies Biome; feature: [DCM] deep chlorophyll maximum layer (ENVO:01000326); material: water (ENVO:00002006), including particulate matter (ENVO:01000060) such as... | depth 40 m
TTTGGTAAAGGATACGGTGTGGTCCAGCAAAAACTTATAGATGTCCAAAGCGGATTTGTCGCCTACTTTGGCGGCCAATCGGGTCTTGCATTTACCGAGTTCGGGGTTTCGGGTAAGGATTAAAAGTAGGTTTTTGCTCAACTTATTTAGATTTAGTTGGGGTTTGCAAAACGTTGTTTAAAGATAGGTAGATTTTTGGTTTCATTCCTTTCAAGCATGTGGGAATTATTTTTTTGAATGTAGCCTTGGTTGCCATTCAAAGTGATTATTTCTTGGTTTTCAGAAGCATGTAAGGTGGGAGATAAAATTTCTTTATCTTGAAAAAGATTATTTTAACATAAGGTAATGTTTAGACTAATTATCAGTTGCATAGTGATGGCTGCACTTGTTTCTTGTAAGGAAAAAAGGGAAGAAGTGCCGAATCAACCGAAAGAGGAATCATGGTACAAGGAGGAGTATCGTCCGCAATTCCACTTTTCACCAAAGGAAAAATGGATGAACGACCCTAATGGGTTGGTCTTTAACCAAGGGGTTTACCATCTTTTTTACCAATATTACCCGGAGGATATTGTATGGGGCCCCATGCATTGGGGACACGCTGTAAGTGAGGACTTGGTGCATTGGAAGCACAGGCCCATTGCACTTTACCCTGATGAGCACGGCTATATTTTTTCCGGGAGTGCAGTTGTGGACAAGAAAAACACCTCGGGTTTTGGTGCAAATGGGAAAACACCTTTGGTGGCCATTTTCACATACCATTCCATGGAAGGGGAGAAGGCTGGAAGGAAGGATTTTCAAACTCAGGGTATAGCCTATAGTTTGGACAATGGCGACACTTGGAAAAAGTATAAGAACAACCCTGTGATTCTTAACGATGGCATTAAGGATTTTAGGGATCCCAAAGTATTTTGGCATGAGCCGTCTGACAGTTGGATTTTGATCCTGGTAGCCGGTGACCACGCCAAATTCTATAGTTCCAAAAACTTAAAGGATTGGACATACTTGAGCGATTTTGGTAAATCGCAAGGCGCACATGGGGGAGTGTGGGAATGTCCGGATCTTTTTCCCTTGAAAGTAGAGGGTTTCAATGAGGAAAAATGGGTCTTGATCATTAGTATTAACCCCGGAGCCCCAAATGGTGGCAGTGGGACTCAATATTTCGTGGGAGATTTTGATGGTACAACTTTTACTTCCGATCAAAAGAATCCTAAATGGTTTGATTACGGAACAGATAATTACGCAGGAGTAACCTATAACAATGTTCCGGAAGAGGAGCGTATTTTTATAGGATGGATGAGCAACTGGGACTACGCCCGAGATACGCCTACAAAGAAATGGCGAAGTGCTATGACGGTGCCCCGAAAATTATCCTTGCACAAAGTTGCGGATGATTACTTTTTGGCAAATTACCCAATTGACAAAATAAGTGGTTTGACCAATTCAACACTGGTCAATGAGGTTGAGGTGGCGGCCAATACATCGGATACCTTACAGGTAGAAGGGCTCAATCAATCAGAGATTCGGCTTAGAACGGCCGCTAAAAATTTTAAATTACTGTTTAAAAATGAACTGGATGAGGCGTTTGTAATGACTATGGATTCCGACAATCAGATTTTTTCTGTAGATAGAACTTTGTCCGGAAAAGTTGATTTTCAAGAAGATTTTGGAGCCAAAAAGCATGTCGCACCTTTAAACGGTATAGAGGGAGATGTAAAAGAGTTCAAAATATTAATGGATTGGTCGTCCATGGAATTGTTTGTGGACCAAGGAATGCTTTCCATGACAGAACAGATATTCCCAACAAGCCCTTACCATACCTTAATTATTGTAAATGAGGATAAGCAGGCTCCCATTGTAATTGAATCCATCAAGAAGATGCAATCTGTCTGGTAATGTTACATTACGCTGATCAATGTCAGTTTTTTTGAACGATTTACTTATGATCTTTGTCATAAATAGTGGGTATGGGTATTACACGGCAACAGTTGCAAAAAATGGCTTTGCAGATTGACGAAGTCATAAATTTGATTCAACGGCAACAGGCTATTGATGGTATTTTGCCTGCTGAGGTGTGTCCGGTTTATAGGGAAAGTGCAAAAAATTTATTGCACTATGCTACCTTCCGAAGTTTTGATGCCCGAAACATGCAAAAGGGTCTAAAGCAATTGGGCTTAACGCGTCTTGCCAATTCGGAAGGGAATATTTTGGGGAGTATCATCAATCTGAAAATTATCGTTAACAGCTTATTGGGAGCTGCTCCAGACCTTTCCAAGAAAGAGTTTTTAAGCATTGGTGATGGTGCGAAATTACTTGTAAAACATACTGATGAACTTTTTGGGACCAATACCAAATCGCGAAGGGTCAGGATTATGGTCACGCAGCCCACCGAGGCAGCCACCAATTACGATATGGTGTTGCAAATGGTAAAAAACGGGATGGACTGTGCTCGAATAAATTGCGCGCATGATGGTCCCGATGTTTGGAAAGCCATAATTGACAATGTGCGCAAAGCAGCTAAAGAATGTTCCGCCACTGTCAAGGTTGCCATGGATTTGACAGGGTCCAAGGTTAGAACAGGTAGCATTGATTTCACTGTGCAAGGAAAACGATCCAAAGCTTCAAAAAAGAAAGAAAAACAATTTATTCCACTTAATAAAGGGGACCACCTTATTGTTACCGACAGAGAAAATGGAGCAACCCTTCCAGAGTATGATAAAAACGGAATCGTTGTGAAACCTGCGACAATTGGTTGTGTACCTTCTCAAATTATTCAACGTGTAAAAAAAGGAGAGCCCATTTTATTTGATGATGGCAAAATCGAGGGCGAGGTTGTGGAAACGGCTTCGGAATCGTTTCGGGTAAAAATAACACGGGCCAAAGTTGGCGGTGCAAAACTAAAAGGAGAAAAGGGAATCAACCTGCCCACCTTGGATTTGGGCATTTCTGGGCTTACGGACAAAGATCGGGAAGACTTGAAGTTTGTGGTTGCTCATGCGGACATCGTAAATTACTCTTATGTAAACGATGAAAATGATGTTGACGACCTCTTGTATGAATTGAAAAGATTGGGGGCAGATGAAGAATTGGGCATTATTCTGAAAATTGAGACCAATTTGGCGTACAGGAATTTAATAAGCATTCTAATATCTGCGATGCAGCGCAAGCATTTGGGCATTATGATTGCCCGCGGCGATCTGGCATTGGAAGTGGGTTGGAAAAATATGGGAATGGTGCAGGAAGGGATTTTATCGTTTTGCAGTGCAGCCCATATACCGGTGGTTTGGGCCACTCAAGTATTGGAAAGTCTTGCAAAGAAGGGCATGCCCTCAAGGTCTGAAATAACCGATATTACTTCTTCGGTTCAAGCTGAATGTGTAATGTTGAACAAAGGACCTCATGTAAATGAAGCTATATCTTTTTTGGATGAGGTACTAATAAATGTGGAGGATTATCACTACAAGAAAGAAGTTTTGTTACCGAGAATGAACTGGAATTAAAAAAGGGCACCTGATCAGGGGCCCCCTATAAAGACACATTACTAACTATATTGGGTTTGTGTTAGTGTTTAGTATAGTTAACTAATGTAAAGGTAGATACTGCTTAAAAGAGCGTAAACGGATAGTGCAATTACAACGTACCAGAATAGGTACCCTAGCTTTGCTTCCATAGTGTTCATTTTTCTGAGTGTTTGTATTTAGTTGAGTTAAAACTATAGCTCTAAATTATCTATAACACCCATTAATACAATCCAGTTTTTTATTGGTTGCAGTAATTAAGACATAATTGGTTATAAATGTTATGTAAATGGAAAAAGTATTGTTCTCAGGTAATAGAGTGCTTAGCGAAATTGAGTTGTTCGCTGAAAAACAATAATTTAGAAAGGTTTTGGGAAGGGGAACAAAAGTTTTTTGGGAAGGGTATTGGTTTGGGAACCACCAATACCCTTCCACAAAAGGTATATTAAACCAAAGGGGAACCTTTGAGGCGCTTTTCTATTTTACGCTTCTTTGCGGTAATGTTTTTCATGGTTTCCATTAATTTGGAATCCTTGGTTTTTTTATAAATCTCGTTTATGGCAAGAATCAAGCTTTTTGCTTCCCTTGAGGCCTTAACCCTATCGCTGGTGGACATGTGGCTCATGGGCCTTTTTTCAAACTCTTCCGCCTTTTCTAGTAATTCGTGGGTCATTTTTTGTTTTTAAAATTATTCGCAATCGGCTAAATATAAGAGTTAGTTTGATATTTTTTGCCTATGGAACTATTTGATTTCCATATTTATGAAAACATTAAGAAGTGAATCGGCTAAAGTGTTGAAAAAAACCCAATAAAAATGGATTTGGGGGTTAACGGGTTGATAATGTGTTCTTAGCTCGCAAGAAATAAGATGGTCCGAGGAAAGCAGGAAGATGTTTTCAATGTTAAATAAACGTAACGTAATTGTAAAACAAACATTATTTGGGCTATTTTTGTTGAAAATTTTGACTTGGAAATAATCTGGAAAAATCTAAAGGATAAAAGGGCATTGCACCATGAGAGCAAAATCAATTTAGAATATGCAGTCCGGCTTCAGGTAGTTAGAATACTCATAAAAGAAGCCGAACACCTTATGGATTACCTTTCTTTGGTCGTTGTTCAAATCGATCCTGGCAATGGAAACGTTTCAATACATCGGGATACACCAGAGCCTCTTTATTCCAAAATTGCCAACAACTGGGAACAGCCTGTTGCCAGAGATGTTTTCACCGATTCCTCTTCTTTATCGGCCGCTGTAAATGCTTAAGATGATTTACGTCAATCTAAAAATGGATTGAGTGAAACTTTCCTGCGTTATTAGGGTAAATTTAAACACATAAATTACCGATAAATGGCAATCATAGGAAACATTATAAAAGGGGTTATCGAAGCTCGGGATGCGCTGAGCAAGGAAAATAGTCCGGTCGAAGAGCAGAAAAAGACCTTGGAGACATTATTGGCCAAGGCAAAGAATACTCAATTTGGAAAAGAATACGTTTTTGATTCCATTTTAAAATCCAACGATGTCCAAAAGGCATTTTCCAAAGCGATACCCTACCACGATTATAAAAAAATAACCGATGAATGGTGGAGCAAGACCATTCAAGGCGAAGCGGACGTTGTCTGGCCGGGAAGCCCTGATTTCTTTGCTCTTTCTTCGGGTACTACGGGAAAAAAACCCAAAAGAATTCCCGTTACCGGAGATATGTTGGACTCCATTACCCGAGCTGGAAGGCAACAGGTGTTTGCGATGAGCAATTTTGATATGCCCGCCGATTTTTTTGAGAAAGAAATCATGATGTTGGGGAGTTCTACCAATCTGCAGGAGCGCGATGGTAAAAAAGAAGGTGAAATTAGCGGCATAAGTGCCAGTAACATTCCTTTCTGGTTCAAAAAATACTATAAGCCCGGTGACCAAATCGCAAAAATAGATGATTGGGACGAGCGTGTACTTTCCATAGCACAGAATGCCAAAAATTGGGATATTGGCGCCCTGAGCGGCATTCCTTCTTGGATGGAGCTGATGCTCAAGAAAGTAATAGACTATCATAAGGTGGACAATATCCACGAGATATGGCCCAACTTACGGGCTTTTACATCGGGTGGAGTGGCGTTTGACCCTTACGAGAAAAGCTTCAATGCCCTATTGGGCCGCCCCATTCAAATTATAGATACCTATTTGGCGTCCGAAGGATTTTTTGCCTGTCAAAACAGGCCAGAGACCACTGCGATGAAACTTATCACGGACAACGGAATCTATTTTGAGTTTGTGCCTTTTGAACCCGAGTATGTCAATCAAGATGGTTCGTTAACGGATGATGCACCCTCCATTACCTTGGACGAGGTTGAAGCAGATGTGGATTATGTTTTGATAATATCGACCGTGTCCGGTGCGTGGCGATATATTATTGGAGATACCATTGCCTTTACCGATGTGGAACGAGCCGAAATAAAAATCACGGGACGTACCAAATTCTTTTTGAACACGGTGGGTTCACAACTTTCCGTGAACAAACTCAATGATGCCGTAAAACATTTGGAGGAAGAACTGAATATTAAGGTTCCTGAATATACACTTTGTGCAAAACGTTTTGATGACGGATTTTACCATACGTGGTATTTGGGTTCCGATGAGCATTTGGACGAAGAAAAAACGGCCAGCGTCCTGGACAGTTACTTAAAAGAAGCCAACAAAAATTACAAAGTTGCCCGAAGCAAAGCTTTGGAAGGGGTGAAGGTAAATTTTGTGCCCCAGCAAATGTTCGCGGATTGGAACGGTGCCAATAAGAAAAAGGGCGGACAGGTAAAAATGGAAAGAGTTATGGGAGAGGACCGTTTTAGGGAATGGGAGGCATTTGTTTCCCAAAACTCATAACAATCCATTGTCATTTAGGGAATCTTGCTCTTTGACCATTTCCATAATTTCATCGGGAGATAGGTAATATTGCTTTATTCTTGTTTTGTAGGTTTCATCAATTTCCGAATGGTCGAGTATAAAACGCTTTGTTTTCAGAATATATTCGGACATACCTCGCGATACGGCAAAGGAATCTGCAGCACGCTCCGCTTTTTTTACGAACTCCTTCAACAACACATACCGAACGCCAAAGCCTACAAGATTCAGGTTTCCCCGCTCTTGGTAATCCATAACGTGCCCAAGTTCGTGACCTACCCATCCTATCAAAACATCTGTAGGCATGTCCACCGTTTTAAATTCTTCGCCGGAAATTTTGAACTCTTCACTGATAAGAATTACGTAGCTACGTTTGCTTTTGGGCTTTAGCAGTGCGCTCCAGGTCGGCTGGGCCTGCATTACGGATTTTCTTATGTTTTTTTTGAATTTGAATTCAATAGGAATGCCCTTAAGTTCCGGAAAATGCCCTAGGGCAGTCTCCACCTCTGGTCTAATACTATCTGGGATGGTGTTTTTGAGTTCTTTCAAAATAAGGATGATTAAAAATACGGATATGGACAGTAGAAAAAGTAATTTTAGTTTTCTTTTCAAAATTAAAGGGTTAAAAAAAGAGGTCGTCTAAAAAGCAACAAAATTTTGATTTTGTCAGGTTGAGCGCAGTCGTAACCCATTGATTATCAATATACTTTAGGTTCTCGACTGCGCTCGAACTGACAGGTAACAAGCTTTTTAGGCGGCCTCTTGTTTATTGTCTTATTTGTGCTTAAAACTGGTATCGCAGTCCAAGGGCGATATCCAAGTCAAGGTCATTGGAATATTCGTCGTTGAAACCGAGCTCTGGTCTCATGTCCAGTGAAATGAGCAATGGAATATTAAAATCATATTCAATACCAATGTCACCAGCAACCAAGGCAAAAATCCCATCGTTTTCCCCTGCATCAAAAGAACCAATACCGCCACCGGCACCAACATACCAATGGAAACCACCATCTATGGGCATTACCCATTGATAGAGTCCGACCAGTTTAAAGGCATCCACATTATTGGAATCCCTCCAACCCAGGTCAAATTCCAACCTGTTGTTTTCTTTGAGGTAACGCTGATAGGAGATTTCACCGCCAAATCCGTCATTGTCGCCAATTCGTATACCCAATGTATTTTTTGAGATGCTTTGGGCACTTACGGCCGTTGTTCCGATTAAACATAGCACTAAAAATAGATTTTTCATGATTGTTTTATTTTGAAACAAAGTTAATTCTGTGTTGGAATTGACTTGCCTTTATTCAATCAATAATTGATGCAAATCGTTGTTGGTAAAAACTAAATAAGGGGTTTGAAAAACTTGAATAGGCCTTCAAGAAATTTTTGCCAAATAGTGCGGTTCCGAAATCTTTCCAAAGTGACGAGATTGGCTTTTTCACTGATTTTGTTGAACTCTTGGGTCATTTCTTTGGCAATCTCCCTGTTATAGATAAGGATATTGGTCTCGTAGTTGAGCTCAAAGCTTCGCATATCGAAATTTCCAGAGCCTATGGAGACCAAATCATCATCAACAATCATTATTTTACTGTGCGAGAAGTCCTCCCGAAGATATATTTTGATTCCGACCTGAAGCAGTTCTTCAAAATGAGAGAACATAGCGAACTTGGCTGCTTGCGAATCTGATTTTTTTGGCACCAAAAGACTAATGTCCACCCCTTCGAGTGCGGTAATTTTTAGGCTTTGCAAAAAGGCCTCCCCGGGTACAAAATAGGGGTTTGCTATGCAAATGGAGCTTTTGGCCTGGTTCATCATACCAATATATTGCTGCATTATGGTGGGGTGCTTGGAATCTGGTCCTCCTGCCACCACCTGCGCATCCACGTCGCCAGCTGCCTCCTGTTCGGTAAGGTAATCCGAGATGTGAAAATCCTCTTTGTTACTGGCAAAAAAGTAATCCTTCAGAAAAACCAGATGTAAATCGTTTACGATGGGTCCTTCAAGTTTTAGATGGGTATCTTTCCATTTGCCCAGACCATTTTCTCGCTTAATGTATTTATCGGAAACATTGACGCCACCGGTAAAGGCAACTTTGTTGTCGATGATCACAATTTTTCGGTGATTCCTAAAATTGAGCGAGAACAGCAAGTTTTTAAGTCGAATCGGCATTATGGGATAGATCTTTACCCCGACATCCTGAAAATTTTTTCTGGGACGCCCCCTTAATTGATAGCTTCCCAAGGAATCGTAAATGATTCGAATTTCTAGGCCTTCATTGATTTTTCGTTTAAAAAGCTCCAACATTTTGTCCAAAAGCTCGCCTCTTTCCAAAATATAATACTGTACATGGATAAACTTTTCGGCTTCTTCCATGGCCTTAAAAAGTACGTTGAAGGTTTCCCCGCCATCTTGTAGGGCCGTTATTTTGTTTTTGGCTTTTGCCGTGGTATTGGAGCTGGTCTCGATCAGCCGGTTGAGTCGTTCCTTCCTAATGTCCGTATTAAAATGGGTCAAGAATTTTTCTTGGGCAGAAATTTTAGGGTGGGTGTATTTGTTTCTTTTCTCAAACTCTTTGGTATTGAAGAATTTGAACTTTCTGCGATTCATCCCAAACAAATAGTAGAGCACTGCTCCCAATACGGGCAGGGCAATAATCGCGAGGGCCCAACTGATAGAGCGCGAAGGCCTTCTTCCGTGGTAGATAATAGCCCCGATGGCCCAAACTGAGCTTAAAATGTAAACTATGATAAGAGCAGTTTTCAAAAAATGGTGGTGTTTATGTGTCCTAAGGTAGGAACGAATATTGTTAAAACTAAGGTTTGGGGGGAAGAATAATAGTCAGAGACATAAAAAAACTCCGGCAATTTCTTGCCAGAGTTTTCTGTTTAGTCCTGAAACTTGTTAGGAGTCATCATCGGTGGCGTCCTCTACTTCATCTTTAACATCTTCGGCGGCATCTTCCATGTCGTCTCCGACATCTTCAGCGGCGTCCTCGACGTCTTCTGCGGCATCTTCAACCCCGTCTTCCACTTCTTCTATGGCCTCTTCGGCCTTATCCTCTTTTGTTTCTCTGCAACTGGTCAAACTCAAGGTGAGTACCATTGCTAAAACCATTGTAAATAAACTTATCGACTTTTTCATATTGTTCTCTGTTTTGGGTTTATGATTCTATATTAGTGAGCTTTTGCTGTTATAATTTTTTTCTTCCTGTTATCAACGAAATGATAAATAGTACAATGAATATGAAGAATAATATTTTAGCGATGCTTGCAGCTCCTGCGGCAATACCACCAAATCCGAATATACCGGCTATAATGGCCAAAATTATAAAGGTTACTGTCCATCGTAACATAATAGTAGTGTTTTAAATTATTGTCTGATCATCTCTTAATCAGTACATTACAAATGTCGCTCATTTTTGAATTCGAACTTGCCGTTTTCCGTATTTATGTTAACGCTAAAGAAAAAAACAGTGTAATCACCCTGTGAATGCCAATGCTTGCTTATTTAGTGTGTAAAGCCGACAAACAGGGCATCGGTTTGTGTATTGGCGGTGAGGTTTTTCAAAAAGAATTCGTTGGACATCCGTTTGGCTTCCAGGTTTAATTTTTTGGGCCTTTCGATGATATCTTCCAAATCATCGATGGCAGTGTCTTTGTTCAACCAACTGCTTGCTTGGTTTTTTGGGATGATTACTGGTGCCAAATTGCTAATGTTATGGTAGCTGGATAGGAAAGCGTCTGTTTTGTTTACCGTTAAAGCGGTACATAAAAATCCATCATTTAAAATATTGTAGGTTCCGGCCAAGTAAAATGGTTTTCCGGATGCCTGATAAATATAGTAGCTACAGGTATTGCCATTTTCCAAAAGATGGGTGTAAAACCCGGTTACAATGATCAAGCATCGACGTTGCTCAAAGGATTCTTGCATCCACGGAATGCTTTCCAATTCTTCCAATTTTACGTTCAAGGTATTGGCATTGTCCTGAAATGTATGCCAATCTTCCTTAAAGTTTTGGGGCATCAGTCCCCAAATGGCCAATGATATTTCGGTGGGGTTTTCCGTGGTCACCACGCATAGGTTGGTCTCATTGAAACCATTGACAATCGGGTTTGGCTTAAATAAATTTGGATATCTGAAAGGAATTCCAAACTCCTCTTCTATCATTTCTTTTCCGGCATCATTTGAAAGTTTATAGATCATAATCTTTTGGAATGTCAATCACAAGTAAACCATAGGAAGACAGAAAGTTTAACGCATACCAATTTAATTGTGCTGCTTTCCATAAATTTTATTAAAACTATTTTAAAGGTGAAGGCGTATAGTTGTACAAACCGCCACAAAGCCTATCTTTATGGGTTAAGACCTAATTTGAAATAAATAGCAGTACAATACCCCAATGATAAAAATTAAAGTGGACGCTCAGGATACCGCAGCATCGGTGGAGCAAATTAAAAATATAATTGGTGGCACAATAGAGGAGCGATGGGGGCAGTATACCTTGAATGTTTCCAACGACAAAGCAAAAGGCTGTATTCGTTTTATCACTTTTGACTGGGGAGTGAGTTTTTTGGAGCTTGAAATAACCTTTTTTGACGAGGTGACCATAGAAATGGATACCTCAGATTATAATCCGATCAGTTTTTATTATTGTTTGGAGGGCTATTGCGGACATAAGTTCGGGTACCAGCCGGAGGACGAGATAAAGATCATGGAACAGTTCCAGTCGGTTATCCTCACCAATCGCGATGGCGGCATTACCGACAGATACTTTCCCAAGGATGTAAAAATTTCCCAGACCGTGATCCAGGTACGGAGAAAACATTTTTTGCGCCGAAGATTAAACCAGGGCGAAGAACTCAACAAGCAGTTGTACCAAGTGTTTTTGGACACGGACCACGAAAAGGTTTTTGCTTACTACGGCTCTTACAACCTTAAGATTGCCGAAGTGGTGCAGGAGATACAGAAAATAAAGGCAAAGGGCATGTTGCACGTTATGATGGTCGAAGGGTACGTGTATCAAATTCTGTCCATGCACATGATTCAGCATAACAAGGAAGTGATGAACAAACGCCCGCAGACCAGTTTGCTGAAAAGGGAGCTGAAAACTATCCGCAAGTATGCCAAAAAAATAGAGAAGAACATCGCCAAGGATTTTTCGTTGGAAGATATTTCCGCCGAGACCGGACTAACCCAAGCCAAGTTGCAAGAAGGGTTTAAGTTGTTGTACAACAAAACGGTGACGGAATATATACGGCACGCCAGATTGGAGCTGGCACGCGATTACATTGCCACCACCGAAATGAACATTTCCGAGGTGGTCTACTCCATTGGGTTTACCAGTAGAAGCTATTTTTCCAAAATCTTTAAGGAACGATACGGTTTGAGCCCTAGTGAATTTAAGAACAGCAAAAAAAGCGCCCGAGTGGCAGGTTGATCTGCGGCGCAAGGAACCAAAAAAACAGCAAATTATTGGGTTTGCCCGCATAACGGTGCGCTGAATTCTTCAAGCTTGCAAATGTCTTTGTACACCTGCGTTACCTCCACGCGGAGTGACGGGTCAGGGGCATCTATCCTAAAGGATAGCACCAACTTTTCGTTGTCCACGCTCAGTCTGCCACGGTCCAAGGGGCGGGGCAGGGAGCGCATTTCCAAATTGTGGCACTTTGCTGCAAGTGGCAGTCGGAATTGAAAGGAAAAGCGGAACACCATATTGTCCAGCACGTTTATTTTGGCCATGCGGCCACAGGGCATTTTTTGCAGGACGATGCGGCTCTGCCGCCGCTCCACTTGGTTAAGGAACTGCCCGTTTTGGTGGTTTATGATTTCCAGCGCTGCAAAGGTGATGCACATTGGGGTATGGGAACTGTGGTGGAGGAAGTCGGTAAAAGTGGATGAAATGGGACGAGTTGGCATGGTAGATTGTTAGATTTTGGGATTTTTATGTGTAGAAGGTAAGCATAATAATACAAAATAACACCAAATGGTGTTTTTAATCGGTTTAAGGAATAGGCAATTTGCCCCTATGCTGAAAGATTTGACCAAAGAAGAAGAACAGTTCCTGATGAAATTCGGTGAGCAGATACGTCGCTTACGTAAAGAAAAAGGGATGACTCAAGCTGATTTGGTATTTGAGGCCAAGGTTCATGGCAATATGATAGGCAGAATAGAGCGCGGTGAGCGGGCAGCCAATCTTCTACAACTTCACAAAATTGCCAAAGCTCTTGAAATTCGTGTTGAGGAGCTTTTTGAGTTTAGGGATTGATTTATAAAATAAATCTCGCTGATTATCAGAGTATTTATTCTTATTTTGGATGTATAAGGATGTATTATGTCACTGATAAACAAGTTAGCTACAACTTCATGATTGAATCTTATAATAAAAAAATATTCTACCAAGAAAAAGAACTCAAATTAGAATTAAAAACTGATATTCCTACTGAGTTCTACAAATATTATTCATTAAGTAATTATGTAAGCTCCCCTTAAAACCGAACTGTTTAAAAGTAGAATAATAATC
>TARA_R110002012_G_scaffold142923_1_pt1 | contig 12911 bp, 3 predicted proteins | sample TARA_R110002012 | Tara Oceans TARA_R110002012 (sample SAMEA4396515) | marine metagenome | biome: Westerlies Biome; feature: [DCM] deep chlorophyll maximum layer (ENVO:01000326); material: water (ENVO:00002006), including particulate matter (ENVO:01000060) such as... | depth 40 m
GCTAGTGATACAGTTAGTGTAAAAGTAAATGGTGTACTGCAAACAGGTACATACACAGTTGGTTCTAATGGCTCTTTAACTGTAGCTTCTATTAAAGATGCTAGCGGAGCTAATTTAGCTAATGGAACATATACTATAGTTGTAGGTAAACCTTATACATCAACATTAGCGCCTATGTATTTAGATGTTGTAACAGAACAAGGTTCTTCAAGAGGTTCTAAAAAACCTATACAAAATGCAACAATTAGATTTAAAGATACTTTATCTGCAAAAGTTGGACAAAGTGAGTTAGCGGCAGATTTAGATGTTGTTAAATTTACAAGCACATCTGCTTTAAATACAGAAGATGCTGAGGTATGGTTATCTAATGCTAATGAATTTTTACAAACTATTTATATTATTCAAGATGAACCGCAACCATGCACAGTATTAGGTATGATACCTAGAGTAGGAGTTTTATAATGGACGCAGTATTAGGAGTTATGAAACTAGCAGGAGGTTTTCTTCAAGCAAGAAGTCAAAAACGTGCAGGTAAAGTAAAAGCTAGAAGTATAAGAGCTATGTCAAAATATAACCAAAGAGTTATGCAAAGAGAAGTAGAACTTTTAAAACAATCAAAAGATATAGGATTAGATGCAGTAAAACAAATTGGAAGAGAGTCACAAGCTAAAACAGAATCTGCTTTATTAAAATCAGGAGCAAGAGCAACAAGCGGTACAGGTTTAGAAGTTATTACAGAAAATGCAAAAAGAAATGCTAAAAAATTAAACATAGCATCTACAAATTTTAATATGGCTATAGATACTGCTGAACAAAAAATAAAAGGAGAAGCTTATCAATCAGAAATGAAAGCTATATCAGCTATAGATGCAGGTAGGTCTGCCGCAAGAAGTACATTAATATCATCAGCATTGGGTGCGGCAGGAAGTTTTTCTTCTGCTTATGGAGATATGAAAGCGTACAATACAGAAAATCCTAAAGCTACAAAATCATTCTTTTCATTCTAAGGAGTAATATGCCAAAAATACCATTAACTCAACCTAATCAACAAAATTTAAAAATACAACCTAATGTTCTTTTAGATGATAGACCTACGATAGCGGCTAATGTTGGTCGTGCAAACCAAGAAGATAAAATCTTTTCTGATATGTTTAAATTAGGTGAAGGTTTTTTAGAAATGAGAATAAGAGAAGAAGAAAAAACATATAATAATATGGAAGAAGTTTTCTTTGATGATGTAGATGCTGACGTAGAAGATTTATATCAAAAAGGAGCAGACGCTAGTTTAACTCCATTAGAAACAGATGAACAATTAATAAAACCATATTTAGATACAACATGGAATAATTGGTTAAAAGATAATAAATTAAATTTTACTGCTGATAGACAAACAAAATGGAATAATAAAAAAAGACAATTAAACATTTTGTCTAAAGCTAAAAATCAAGAATATAATAATTCAGTAGTGCTTGAGTCAGAATTATCTGTTGCAGGAAATTCTATGAAAAATGGTAATATTGTTGAAGGAGCTGTTACTATTTATAGTTCTGCTCATTTAAATGATGAACAAAAAATAGATGAAGTAAATAAAACTTTAATATCAACTTATACAACAAGATTGCAAGGTGCATCATCTGCTTTAATAGAAAGACTAGAAACAGAAATAAATAATTTAGATTCTATAACTATACCCGCTTCAGAAACAGAAACAGTTGATTCACAAGGAAATGCAATTACTTTAAAAAGCAAAGAAAGAAAACATTTAATAGATGATTCTACTAAAGACTCATTAATTTCTGCTGTGTTAAAAGCTAAAAAAGAAAATTATAGTGCAGTAACAACTCCTTTAGTTAAAGAAGCAACTACAGCTATTAATAATGGTGATTTTTCTATGTTGCAAAAAAATCAAGATGGAGATTATACTAATCCTGCAATACAAAATTTAAGTGAAATCGACAAACAAGCTTTAGAAGCTTTAGCAAAAATGGAAAGAAATAGTTTTTATACAAGCAAAGCTGATTCAATAGCTTCTGTAGCGGCTGAAAGTGATAAAGATGAAATATTAAGTATTGGAGAAATTAATGAATTAATTTTATCTTTAGAAAAAATTTCACCTGAAGACATACAAGAAACACATCAAAAAATAATGAATGCATTAACTGCATATCCTATAGATGAAAGAAGTAAAACTCCTTTATTTCCAAAATGGTTTATTTATGAAAATAATAAAATAATTTCTCAAGTATTAGCTGAAAGATTAAATTTAACAAACAGCATTGACCCTACTACTGAAAACGGTCAGTACCTTACAGGTATAAGTAAATTTAATAAAACTTTTAATAGATTATATGGTGAATTACCTCAATCAGAATATATGAATATGATGACAACTGTATATACAAATTTTTATAAAGACTTTAAAGAACAATTAAAAAAAGCAAGAAGCAATGGAGAAGATATTGATAAGTTTACAGATAATTATATTAACAATAAATTAGAATATGCATTAGCTGAAGAATCTCAAGAAAATTTTAGAAAAAGAATAACAGCAGAAAGTCAAAATGAAGCAATTTTTGGTAGTTCAGATGAAACAGCTATAAAAAATGCTATGCCTTCACCACCAAATTTTATTAATCAAGATAAAGTTACTAAAGATAATTCTGCTGAACAAAAACAAGCACAAACAATGGTAGATGAATTTAATGAAAAACAAGCTAGTGAAGCAGAAGAAGAAGCTAATAAAAAACGAGAAGAAGAACTTCGAGTTATTGGTAGTAAAAACGGTAAAGAAGTTAAAATTTATAAAGGTAGTATGCAAATAAAATATACTTCACGAGGTTCAAGAAGCAGCGGCATATATGTTAAAAAAGGAGATTTTTATATTAAAGATGGTAGTTTATATGTAGCTGATAAAGATAACCTTACAAAATTAAATCAATTTACAAAACAGGAATTATAATGGATAAAAAAGAATACTTAAGAAAATTCTTTGACGAAAACCCTACAGCTTCTAAAGAAGAAGCACAGTCTTATTTAAATACATCTAGAGAAGAAGGTATTACGTTTGATAGTGATACACCTTCTTTTAATAAATTGTTTACAACAAATACAGTAGATGTAGGTACAAGATTACTTAACGAAGCAAATACTACTTTAGAAAAAAAGAATGCTTCTATATCTATTGTTAAAAATCAAATAAGTTTAAATGCACGAGCAATGAATATACGAACAGGTCAACCTGATTACGGTGCAAAACCAATAACAGAAAGTATGATTGGAGAAACATTAAAACCATATGAAGAAAATAATGAAAATTTTTATGAACAAGTTGATAAAACTATAAGAGAAGATTTAAATTATTTTAATGAAGATGGAACTGTAGATTATAATAAACCTATAGATTACGATTTTTATCATAATATGATATCAAAAGAATTTGCAGATTTACAAGCGTATCAAGATTCAAGAGTTGTTAAAGAAGATGAATTGCCTGAACAACATTTTGGTTTATATGAAAAAGTAGATAGACGAACTCCTTTTGCTAGATATTTATTAGAAGAACTTAATTCTGATGCTGAAATTATGATTGATAATGAGTTAGTAAAAGTAAGTGATTTATATAAAGAAACAAATGGTAATTTTAAATATATTAATCCAAAAGACCCTGTGTTTAATAAAAAAACAATAAGCGGTTTAGAAATGATTGGTAGAACTGTAGGACAAATAATTACAGGTGGAGTACAAAATGTAGGGGGTTCAGGAAGAACATTAGAAAAAAACCTTTTTTTTAAAAGAGATGAAGAACAAACAATAGGTCGTTTAAATCAAGACGGAACTATACAAGAAGGTTCTGTTGGTCTAGTAGATGCTACAGCATTTGCTAATATTACTCTTGATATGAATAGAAGATATTACAGTTCTTTATTAGTAGGTAACTTTGATGAAGCAAATACAATTTTTAATGAATATAAATACATAACAGAAAAATATTCAGCAGGTTTAAGTAATGAAGGTAAAAATGTATTTTATAGAATTTTTAAAGAAGGTATTACTTCAGGCGCTCCTATGTTAGGAATAGCATTGGAAAGTTTTGCTGTTGGCGCTGTAGCAGGAGCTATAACAAAAAATCCAATAGCAGCATCAGCGGCAGGTAGAGTAACTACTGTTTTGGCATGGCAACAACAAGGTGCAGGTCAGTTGCTTATGAATCTGTATTTAGATACACCAATAGAACAATATTCACAAGAAGAAAGAAAAAAACATTTAGCCTTATCTTCTTCTATAGGTACATTATATTCATTAGTAGAACAAGCGGCGGCGGCTATACCTTTTCTTAAAAGTCAAGGAAATATGTTTTCAAGAAAACTTGCTACTTCATTAATGAGAAGAGCATTAATTGACCCAACCCTTAAAAAGACTCTTGCAAGAGCAGGATTACAAGGTGGTATAACTTATATTACAGAATTAGGTGAAGAAGGTGTTCAGGAATTACTTTTAGATTTAGGTTTTGAATTAGGTTCTAAAGATGGAGAAGTAGTAGCAAGCGAATTATTTAAATCATTTAAAGATGGAGCTTACGAAGCTAGATATGGTGTTGCAGGTTTTGGTGTTATTAACACTTTTGCAGAATATAAAGGAACTACAATAGATATAAAGAATGTAGATAATAATATAAAAGCATTAAAATCAGCAGGTTATTCTGAAAACGAATCTAAAGAAATAGCTATTGAACGTGTAGGTGGTGGTAAACTAACTACTAAAAAACAAGACAGAGAACAAGCTGTTATAAAAATACAAGCGGCAGACCTTATAAATAATAAAGTTACTAAGAATAGAACAGAAGCAGAAACATTATCAAAAGAATTAATTGATAGTAATTTTAGTAAAGATGCAAGAATTAATGTAGGAGTAATTTCTCTTAAGAATCAAATTAATGAACTTAAAAGTCAATCTTTAAATCCTAATGAAAGTTTAAAAGTTTCAGAAGAAGAATTAAAAAGAGTATCTGAATTAGCAGTAGATGGAAAAAAAGAAGCAAGTAATATTTTGTTAAATAGTATACATAGAACTATACAAGTTGAAAATTTAATTTTACAAGGTATTAATAGAGTTGTAGCTACTGAAGTTGTTATGCACGCTTCTACAAAAACTAAAGAAGGATTATCTAAAGCTTCTGAAAGTTTAAGAAATGCATTTGAAAAACAATCTTTAGATGGTGTTAGTAAATCTGAAAAATGGATATATGATTCTGTGTTTGGAAGTATAACAAATACGCAATTAAAAAGAATGCAGAAACAATTAAAAAATAATGCAACTAGAGAAGCAATTATTAGTAATAATAATATGGATTCTAAATCAGCAAAATTATTTAGAAAAGCATTAGAAACAGGTAAGGAAGCAGATTTAGCAAGATATAACGCTCATGTATCTCAATTAAGAGATAGTATATATGAAAGATTTTTATTTGATAACAATTTAGATAAATTTACTTCTATTTCTGATTTAGATAATTTTCCAAAACATTATGAAAATGCAATCTTAAATGGAGATGTTGACGATAGAATAAGAAAATATTATGAAAATAAAGGAAGAGAAGTTACAGATGAATTTATAGAAACACAAGGTCGTCAAGAGTATCTTTCTTTACAAAAAAACACTTATGTGAAAAAAACACTTATTGAAAAAGCAGAACAAGAAGATAGAAATAAAGAACTTATAAAATTAGATTTAATTAGACGAAAAAGAATAAGAACATTTACAAAAAAATGTTTAGAATCTATAAAAAAATTATTACCTGAACAAAAAATTATATTACATTCTTCTAGTCAAAAATATGCAGAAGTTACAGGAGATAACAGTACTCTTGGTGTATTTAGACAAGTAGATACACAAAATAATTTAATTAATGTAATACATATTAATGAAGAAGAAGCTGATTTTAACACAGTAATACATGAAGTATTTCATGCTTTGTTTGGTAAAGTAATATCTTTAGATGGTAATTTAGAAAATTCATTAGAAGAAACAGTTAATTTAATTAAAATGAATTTAAAACCTTCTTTAAGAAAAAAATTAGAAAATATAATGGAATACTATAAAAATGATTCTTATTATCAAGAAGAATATTTAGCTCAAATTTTAGAAATATTAACTCAAGAATATCATACTTTTTCAGGACAAGCAAAAAGAGCTATAAGAAATATTATAGACAGAATTTTAGAATTTATTGGAGCAGGAAACTATAAAAAAGAATTTTATGATTTTGGTTTTACAAAAGATTTTACTCATTTAACTAAAGAAGAATTAAAATTAAAAGCTAAACTTTTAGGCGTTAAAGGTTTTAATAGGTTAAGCAGAGAAAATTTATTAAAAGCTATTGGTAATAATAGGTCAGTAGAAGAGTTAAAAGTTATAACAGCTATGCAAACTTTATCTGTTAAACTATATGAAGGTATATCTATTAATGAAAAAGACATTAACTTCCTACGAGTAGACCCTAAAGAACGTAGACCTAATTTAATTAAAAGTATAAAAAATTTATTAGTTAATTCAGATGTAGATTATTCTAAATTTAATAATAAAATTACAGTTACTTTTCCTACAGAAAAAAAACCTGTTATAACTATTAATAATAAAAAATTAACTGAATTAAAAACAGTAGAATTAGTTTCAATATTAGAGGATATATATGTAAGCCAAGTTAAAAAACAAAAAGATTTATCCTTACCTAATGTAACTGATAGTGAATTTGAAGGAAGAGTAGATAGAGCTGATTTATTTTATGATGAAGTAAAACAAAAAACAGTTAAAACTATAGAACCTCCAAATGAATTAACAACAAAAATTATGGATGATTTTTTAGTAAGATTTGGAAACTCAGTTGTAGTATCAGATTCTACAAGAACAGATGAAATGGATAGTCCTCAGTTACCATATTACAGATATAATCAAGCTTTAACAAGATTATCTAAAGAACAACCTGATGTAAAACCATTAATTTTATTTCATGGAACAGGTCTTCCATTTGATGGACTAGACGCTCAAACAGAAAACGATTATAGAAATGATGTAGGTATGCATTTTGGTGGTTATTCTGTAGCAAGACAGTTTGCCGAAAGAGCAGGTACTTTAGAAAAAAGTCAACCAAGACGTATGTATGCGGCAATGTTAAAAATAGAAAAACCTTTATATTTTACTAATTGGAATCAACCTGTACCTACAATGAGGCAATGGTTTGAAGTTGTTGAAAAGAATTTTGAAGTAGATTTTTCTTCTAATAAATACGAACAAATAAATAGAAGAGAAGAATTTTATAATGAATTTAAAAAAGTTTTTAAAAAGTTGTTAAATAATTATTATCTAGATTCATTAAATTTAGTAACGTTAATAGATGCATCTCCATCTTATGAACAAACAGAAATTCAAGAGTTAATACAAAGGTTAGATAGCAAACCAACAGAAACTACAGCAACAAGTGAAATAGAATTTTTAACAGAAAGTAAAGATTCTGTATTAAATATTTATGAAACTTTTGAAAATTCGGATACATTAGAAGACCCAAATAATTGGATTAAACATCATGCAATAGAAATGGCTATAAAAAAAGCAGGATATGATGGAGTTATTTATAAGAATCAATCTGATACAGTTCCTTATAAAGAAACAAAAATTAGTACACAAAATTATATAGTTTTTAATAAAGAACAAATTATTGAAATATATAATCCTTCTGAGCAAACTGCTGAGCAAGGTGCATTAGAAAAATTTGGTGTAGTAAAACATGCTAAAAAAATACCATCATCAGATTTTGAAAACTCTATAGATGCGCTAGAAGAAACATTAATGGATTTAGAAAGTTTTTATGATATTGATTTAGAATTACCTGATACATTATTAGCTAATAGAGTAGAAAGGTCACAAAGAAATTTAAGAGACTTTGAATACTTAGCAGAGTCACTTCCTGATTATATGCAATATCAAGTTGTTAATAGAGATAACGAAGAAATTATATATATGTCATTTACTAAAAAACCTAAGGCATCTGACTTTAAAGATATTAAAGATGTAGCTGACCGTTCTTCTATGAAAATAATAATAGAAGATAGACCTGTATTACCACGAGGATATATTAGAAGTAGAGGTAACATAGAATATAAACCTGTTAGAGGTAGACATATTGAAACTTTAACATTTAATGAATTAAGAACATATGCAAAAGAATTAGGTATTAATACAAGTGACATTGATTTTACCCATTTAAATTTAATAGAAGAAGGTTACAAGAAAATAAATGTATCTCCTGTAATGTACAAAAAGTTTTTATTTGATGAAACATTAGATAAACGATATGGAGTAAACAGAAGCGAAACAGATAGAGCTAAACTATTAGCAAGACTAGAAGACATTTTATCTAGTGAAGATATTGATATTAAAGATGCAAGAATAGCTAATTTACAAGAGTTATATTTAACAGCTATGTATCCTACAGATGTTAAGTCAAATCAAAAACCTAGAAAATGGTCAGGTCAATTAAGACCCGCTCAACGTACGGCTATACAAAGAAGTGGAGTAGTTCCTGAAGTAGGACAAGAACATTACGAAACTATAATAGCTTATAATAGATTAAGATTTTTAAATACACGTCAAGAATTAATAAATAGAATTAATGCTCAAGGAACACCATTTATTCCAAGAAAAGTAATTGGTCAAAAAGCATCTAAAAAAGAAATAACAAAGATTGAACAAGAAATACAAAAATTAGAAAACGATACAAAAACACAAAAAGCATGGCAATCTTCTAGTGATTTAGAAAAAAATGCAATAATTAGAAATAGAATGTTTAAAAGTGTTCTTAATGAAATTGCTGATTTATCTAATCTAAATGTAGGTTACAGAGCTTTAGCAGATGTATTATCTCCATCAGGTTCTACTACTTTTACTGAAACCTATAAGATAGGAAAGCAAGTATTGTTTGATGATAATGGTAATGAAAAACAAGGTGAAGATATTTATGCTGTATCTACAGGAGCAAGGGTTTATTACTTTACTTCTTTCCAAGTTCCTTTTCATGGTAATAGAAAAATAAGAGTATACTTTAGAACAGATGAAACAGGTTCTATAACTATTAATCCTATGACAGGACAACAAGTAGAAGTAGAAACAATGTTACAGGTTGTAAAATCTAATGTAGATAATTCTTGGAATCAAATTAGAGTACCTTTAAATGCAGATTTTGTTGAAAACAATGCGTTAGGATTTTCAGTAGAAGAAGCTAAAAGACATATACAATTAGTTAATATGCGTCAGCGTTCAGAAAGAATACCTATTCTTGAAATAGAAAAATTAGTAACAGAAAAACTAGGTGGTAAGAAAAGACCTATAGATGACTTTGGTGTATCTAAATTAACAAAAGTAGCATTAATTAACTTAGCAGAAGATTTAGGATTAACTATTAATCTACCACAAAAACTTGGACGTATAGGAGATAAGATTGAAACTATACTAAAAGAAACTCCTGCTGAATCTTTAAGACAAATTATAAGAGAACATCTTAAAGGTGTAAGAGATGAAGCATATTCATTCCATAATGAAATGGAAGAATACAGAAGAATACTACAAGATGATTATAATATTAATCCTGATTCTGATGAAGGCAAAAGATTACTTTCTCCTAGAGGTTTAGAAGAAATGAAAGCTATGGCTAATAAAGTTGTTGAACAAGAAGCTAAAGAAGATGCTGAGTTAGACATGACTGATTATGATGAGTTTCAAGAATTTGTAAATCGTATAGATGATATGAAACAAGAACGTCAAGAACAAGGTAGAGAAGCAGGTGGTTTAACAGAAGCAGTTATAACTCCTGTATACAATGCATACATTGGTGAACAAATAGGAACTTCAGATAACGAACCTTCCGTACAAGAACAATTAACATTTAGAGAATTACTAGAACGAATTAGAACTACTATGAATATGGATAAGATTAGAGAAGATAGTACTAATTTAGTTAATTCCATTTTAGCTAATGTTGAAGCAGGAGGTCAACCACATTTATATAATGGTTTACTAGATTTAGCTATAATGAAAATTAGATTATCTTATTTAGAATCTCAAATCGATGGTATTAATTCTGAAATTTCTAACTTACATGATATGATAGAAGTTGGTGGCGGTGGTAACTATTTATTAATAGAAGAAAAAGCAAGAAACCTTAAAGTATTACAACAAGAAATGTCTAGATTAATTAGCGCACAAAAACACGTAAGTAGCTTTTGGGGTAAGCAAGGTGTAGCTATGAGAATGTCTTCTTCTATAGATAAAGAATTTGATATAAATTTAAATGACGTTATATTAGAAGCTTTAAATAATTATAATAGAGGTAAAGAAGATAATCCTAATACAATTTTACCTAAAGAAATTTTATCTAAAATAAATGATTTTGTTGCAATGATTAAAAAAGTTGATAATAAAATAGATGAAGTTACAGAAAGAAGAAATAGCTCTATTAATGAACGTATTAAAATGGAAGCAGGTAAATGGGTAACTTCTAAAATAAAATTAATGGGTGGCAAATCTAAATTTATTTCTAAGTTTATTCCTATTGAAGAATACTTTACTACAGATGAACTAAATTCCATATTTAATAATGAAGAGAATAGATTAATTGAATTAAAAAATAGAATATTAAATAAACTAGAAAAACTAACTCCTGAAAACTTTACACGTGAAAATGCGCCTAACGAAAAAGCTAAAAAAGATAGAACATTTTATGATGTATTAATAGATTTAATGAAGTTTCATATTATAACAAGCGATGTTAAAAACTTAGAAGACTTAATACCTTTAATTAAAAATGATTATCCTATGTTATCAGATATAGATATAGCAACGGTATTATCTAACAGAAGTCCTTCAAGAATAAAATCAACAAAAAGTGAATCTAAAAAAATAGAAGATAAGATTAAAAAGATGGCTCGTTTAACAGAGCAGATTCAAGATGCTATGGACATTATTAATGGAAAGAAACCTGTTGAAGGTAAAAATCTTTCTGATATAGCTGACGAAGAAGTTAAATCATTACAAAAATTATTAAGACTATATAAAAATATTATACCTACAACTATACAAGATAATGAAAAAGCAGAACAATTATTAGAACGTGTAGAAAGAATTAAGAATGGTGTAGAGAATGCGGTTAGAGTAAACACTACAAATAAAATAAAATCAGAAAGTTTACAGTTTGCTCAAGAAGCATTAAGAGATATTACATCACTAGTAAATATAGAAGAAGAAATTAAAAAGTTAAATGATTTAAAGAATGAACAAGATACAGATAAGTTTATAAGTAGAGCAGAAGCTATATTTAATATTACATCAAAAGACAAAACTGAAAAATCAAAAGAATTAAAAGAAGCATTACTTGAAAGAAAAGAATTAAGAAATCAATTACAAAAAGAATTAGATGCATTAAAATTTAAAAATAAAACTTGGTTAGCAAGATATGGTTCTTATGCTTGGGAAGTTGTGGGTATACCTAGAGCGTTAATGGCTACTGCTGACTTCTCTTACTTCTTACGTCAAGGTCTTATGGGATTATTTTGGAATCCAATCTCTAATGAAAAGTATGGAATGTCAGGTACTAAGATTGCTTTAAATGCAATGAAACAAGCTTATCAAGCAATGTTTGACCCTGCACAAGCCGCACTAATTGATGCAGGATTAAGAGCGCATCCTATGTTTAATTACATAACAGGAGAATTAGGTTTAGCAATTACTAGATATGATGGTGTTCCTACACAACGTGAAGAAAGATTTATGAATAACCTAATTAATAAAGAATTAAATATAGGTAAAGTTGATATTAATATAGTAGGTAAAGTAACAAGAGCATCTGAACGTCATATGGTTACAGGTTTAAATGTACTTCGATTTAGAATAATGGAAGAGTTTTTAAATAATCAAATGGGTAAAAGCGCTTCTATAGAAGGTAAACAAGCAATGGCTAGGTATATAAATTCTATGACAGGAAGACAAGGATTTAAAGGAAAGCTACTTGGAAGTCCTATAGATTTAGAAAAGGGTGGTATACTAGCACAATTATCACAAGTTACTTTCTCTCCTAGATTTGCGGCTTCACGTATTATGTTACCTGTATCGGCTATAAGTAAATCTTTTAGACATAAAGAACTAGCTCCTGCTATTATTGGTCAATGGTTATCATATGCTTCATTTGGTATGGCAATATATGCATTAGCATTTTTAGGTGCAGATGAAGAAGATAGAGAAAAAATGTCACCTGAACATTTCTTTAATCCTTTTAGTCCTTACTTTGGTTATATATCTGTAGGTGATTATAAATTAGATATATGGGGTGGTAACATGCAACCATTTAGATTGGGTTCTAGATTATTATTATCATCTTTTAATACAGGTTTTGATGGAGAGAAAAACTTTTGGGATTTAAATAGTGATGCTAACTATGAGTTAAATAAATTTTTATGGAATAAAGGTTCTCCTCAGTTAAGATTAGCATACGAACTAGCATTTAAAAAAGACCCTGCTTATAAAAGACAAATAGATTGGACAGAAGAATGGGATGAAAAAGCATTAAATTACTTTACACCATTTACCTCTCAATTAATAGCGGAGACTGCTAAGGATGCAGTTAATGATGAATTGTCTTTAGGTATGGCGGCGGCACTACCTGCTATGGAAAGTCATGGTATAGGTATAAACAAATGGGATGTTTCAGGTCGTAGAAGAAATAACAAAAGAAAAACTAATCCGTATAATCTTTAACTTAAAGCTTGACAGCTATTATATAATTGTATAAGTTCAGCGATTAAAGGAGGAATCTCAATGGACGGTTTAAGATTTAAAAAAACAGGCGCACCAATTCAGGTCGCAGGCAT
>TARA_R110002012_G_scaffold60459_1_pt1 | contig 12906 bp, 4 predicted proteins | sample TARA_R110002012 | Tara Oceans TARA_R110002012 (sample SAMEA4396515) | marine metagenome | biome: Westerlies Biome; feature: [DCM] deep chlorophyll maximum layer (ENVO:01000326); material: water (ENVO:00002006), including particulate matter (ENVO:01000060) such as... | depth 40 m
TGCCGGAGTATAGTTTTTAAAAATCACTCTTGCATACTGTGGAAAACGTTCTGTGTATCATCTTTATGTTTATAAAGAATTGATTTTAAATAAATTAAAAATTTAAGAAGTGAAGTTAGTTCGTTATTTGTTCGATTTTGAAGTATTAATCTAACAAATAACTTAACCCTATTGTAAGAAGAAGCCATTATAAAAACAAAACGCAGGGTTATGAGCCCGACGAGCTACCTACTGCTCTATCCCGCAGTTTTATAACTCCTTGATTAACAGCGAGTTAATAATCGCTTGAATTTTATAAAGTGCATACGCCGTATGCGCTTTTATATACGGTAAAAGTATTATAAAAAAGCATTGTTTCAAAGGATTCGTATAGATTTTTTAGTAATTATTATACCACCTCCACTTGCGGGTAATCATGGCGACATTAATTTTATTTCAGACAAAAGTTGTGTTTACACCTTCCGAAAAGGAGGATTCTTAAAATTTGGGTTAATACTCCAATTTATCTCTTTCAGCACGATCATCCATTCTTTTGGCGTCTATCAAATATCTTTTCGATAACCTTTGAAGTATCCCTGCAACAATAGGATATTTTGATTTTATCCTTGAAGCTAATTTATCGAAGTACATAGCTTTATTACGTTCTATGTCGCCGCCTTCAAAGGCACCCCTTGAGGAAAAACTTCTCTTGTTGCTGGTGGCACTTGAAAAATTCCTTTTTAAGCTATCCGTATTTATTCGCTCGATAATTTTGCAGATTTCATCGGGCGGCCATTCCATATCGGTTTCCGGATACTGAGCCAAACTTTGCCCTATTTGTGCATCAGCTACCTCAATACGATCTGCTTTCTTGGCCAAACTTCTTACGCGATCGATCCAGCTCAACAATTTATCCGTGTCAATGGTTCCATCTGTTCCAACCCCAGGAATACCTTTCCATGAACTCAAAAGCTGATAGGCTTGTTTTGCACGCTCCTGAATATCCGGATCAGAAGTGTCTTTTGCTTCGGCCTCTGCTCTATCGTTATCTTTCGGCCTATAAGCCCACTTTAACAATTCAATAAAGAAATCTGGGTTTTCACAGAGTTCCTTATGAAGAATTTTCGGACTTCTATGGGCACCATATCTTGCCAATACAGGGAGATACAGCCATTCTAAGTTTATGAGCTTTTGGTGCTCAACATCGTTCCTTGCATCAAGCACCTCGAAAATTTTGGAGAGTTCATATTCCCTGAAATTGACTTTTTCATTTGCCTTGACCAACGCCGTTTTCTCTAATAGTTCAACCAACAAATCCGATGGGATGTCCTTAAAAATCGTATGTCCACTATTGATAATTGTAAAAAATCTCTTAAAATATATCAGCCGTTCTGTACCATATATTTTTTCTTTTTGGCTTAAATTATGAAATCTAGGTAACATGTTGAGCCAATATTTTTCGACCAATTCGTCGTTAGTGTTGTTTATAAAATCCCAAAGTTCTTGCGATTGATCCAATGGTATGAACAAATGTGCCAACTGTTCAATGCTAAAATCTCCTTTTACATCTTCATAAAATTTCAAAAGCCACTCAAAACCGTTCTCGTGAACCTTAAAGTATAGGTAGCTGTGGACAAACCATTCTTCAAAATCTCCTGTTTTAAGAAGTTTTAGTACCGCCAACACAGATTCATGGTTATCAGTTATATTGGCCAACGCCTTGCCAAAACTCCATTTCTCCTTCACGTCGGAAGCTAATTCAAGAGTTTTTCCAATGCCCAATTCCTTTAAAATAGCCTTTAAACCTTTTTCTCTTTCTTCGTCAATCTTTATTTCCTGTGTTTTATAACGATCGATGGCCAGATCTTCAACATCTTTAAAGCCCTCTGGAAAATTGGGCCAGTGGTCGTTAAAAAGCCATAGATGTCTTTTGACGATATTTTGAGGCTCTAGTTTTTTGTAGAGGTCTTCATAATCAGCCAATACTTTTTCCGGTAAAGCCCAATCGGTTTCGGGGTGTGACCGATGATGGTTTAGGATTTCCCTAATAGCATCCCACGTAACAAATTTGTTACGTTTCAAATCTGGAACACTCTGATTCGCCAATTTTAAAATTTTAACCCTATCAGGCGGGGAAAGTTTCACAGAATTTTTTATCAGTTCGGCCAATTTCTCATCGGAGTCGTCAAAAATTAAAATAAGTAAATCAACCACAGTGGAATATGTGCCAAAGATTTCATCATAGGTGTACGTAAGATTTAGATTCTCGGCAAACAAACGCCATCTCATTTTGTGGGTTGGCTGTGCAACACCCAAGCTATCGGGCAGCATACTCAACAATAGTACCCAACCTAATTCTTTTTCCTCAAATACCGCCCTTTTCAAAACATCCATTCTCTCGGAAAAATCAGCTAGGGTCTGATAATGCCATGGCTTATAAATTTCTGCAAGGCTATTGATAGGTCGATTGGATAAATTCCCACCGGGATCCAATTTAGATAACTTTAATAATAGAACGGTTGTTTCATACAAGTACTCAGGAGCCCAAGCCAATCCCTCCAATGCCCACAACAAACCGGTATGATTACTATTTTTATATAAGAACCCTTCATGCTCCTCGAACATTTCCATTATTGCGGGCGAGTCCATAGACAGGGATTTATCGACCGAATTAAGGAAAACCTCTGGGGAAGCTTCCGAAATTAGGGGTAATTCATGATCCAACGATATCCAAAGTTTTCCGTCCGCATCATTAAGCAATCGGCTTAGTAGTCCATCCACCCAATCTTGTGGCATAGCAAGCTGGGGAATTTTAAGACTTTTCCCAAAGTGCGCTATCAGTATCAAAGACTGTATCAATCCTTCTCGCGCCCAACCAGAAAATTTTTTCTCCCGACTTAAATATTGTACGACAGAAAATAACGGATTGGTATCCTCTATATCGGGATTTCCATTTTGAAAAGCGTTTAGAAAGCACTGCCCTAGAAGTTTTAAGTCTTCTTCCAATAGTGCAGGTGCCAATTGCGTCCATGCATCCAATGGGGAGAGTAGCCTCCAAGTTTCGCCTATTTGAATTATCGGAGACTCATCGATATCCCTCCAGTAGGCTATGACCTTGATATAGTCAGAATAGGTCTGACCCGATAGTTGTTCCAGAAGCTCCCTATCTCCAAGGTGGTTTTCGTTCCATCTACCGAGCAGTAATGCAGGTACTATATCTCGGATATCTTCCTTATATAGCCAATTTGCGGAAAAATGCGGAAAACCTATCAACCTTTTTAGAATTGTAATGTTGCGACCTGATTCCCTAGAATACTTTATTGCCTCTTCCCTGGATAGGCCCATATAAATTAGACTGGCTACTTGTCCATCTTTTTCAATCGTTGGGAGCACAATGGTATCTTGATTGAAAGAATCATCCCCTCCGAGCGGAACAAGCACATGATGACCTTTGGCTATTGCCGCATAGAGGGGTTGGGTGTCTTCAAATCTTGGGATTAGGTTGAGAGCCGTCGTGTTAATGCGAATACCTCTATAATTTCCTTCAGTATCGACCAATAGCGTTTTAGAAAAGAATGTCTCGTTCAGTGGCTGATCAAATTGTTTTGCACAAGCAATGATAAAGGCGATCGCTTCCCCCTTGGTAGAAGCCTTAATACCTTTAATAGCAGGACTGCCATTTAGAAAATTTGCCAATAATTCCATTTCCTTTTGCCGTCCGGAGGTAACCGTCTCAGGAGGCAAAATTCCAGCCGGTCCTGAAGACCATTCCTCCCAATATTCATCAGCCGTTACAATACCGTCCATAGGATATTTTCCGATGTAACTTGAGAACCATCTGGCAACAGCCATAGTTGAATCCAACCATTGCGCTAAATCAGAAGAGTCGTATACCCTTATATCCTTCCATTTCTTTTCGGCAATCTTTTCCTTTCTCCATTTCTCTTTGAACTTCCAAAATCTTGGTGTTACAAAAACAAAAGTGGATTGGTCTATGTCATAACCCAAGGGATCGGCAGTTCGTTTGGAATATTCTTTTTCTGCTTTGCCCTTGACATTTGAATCTGTCCCAAACTCCCATAATGAAATTCCATCGGGAACATGGTTTCCACATCCGGAACATTTTACAACTCCGTCCCAACCTCCAACGGTCACAGCACTTCCGAACGGAATATCAACGAAAGTCGTATTCGGTGTAGAAGCCCTTACCAAACGCAACATCAAGTAGGGCAGATAGCCCATGGAATCATAAGTGTCTGCCCAGTTTTCTAGATCTTTTCTATCTATTAATTGCATTCGCTGATATTTTTTGCAATACTAATTGTCAATGACCATTGAAAAATGGTAAGAACTTATCATTTGCTATTCGTAAATTTAAGAAAGTATATCGGCATGCCGGTTTATGTTTTACAAACTGATTGAAATATCAATATTATTCACGCAACGCGTACATCCCTTATGAGAATAGCTGTTAACACTTGGCTAAATATTGCCTATAAAGATTTGGAATCTGCCATCATACTGCATCAAAAAGGACATTTTAGAAACTCCTATTTCCTGTTCCAGCAGGCAAGTGAGAAAGCCAATAAAGCGGCGGCTCTTTTCTCCAGCGATTTTACAGAAAAGGAAGTAGAGGAGGCATCCCACAATCAATTTAAAATCCCCAGAAAAATTATGGTGCAAAAACAAGAAAAAATGAAGGCTGCAATAGGGCTTCTTGAACTCTATCCAATTCCAAAAGATTTAGAGCCGTTTTCTAATGATGGTTTTGCCAAATACTATAGATCAATTTCGGATGGCGTTCGCGTCATAGACAGTTTGAAAAATTACGATTTGGTCAATTTTACATTGGAAGATCTAGATAGCTATCTAGAATTGCTAAAAGGGCTAAAAACCATAGAGTATCAGTTTCCTGAAAATAGCAATTCAACACTTAGATCTCAAATGCAAGCCATGGCAAAATACATTGGCCAATTTGGTACGGAAGATGCTTCAAAAACAGAAAAGGAAATCATGGAATTGCTTGCGGATGAGAAAAAATCGGATATATATTTTCAAAATTTAATGCGCCATTATTTTCAGATTCAACTTGATTCTATATTTATTGATTATACGTTTTACTTCTGTGCGCTATTGACCATTCAACATAGTTCATTGACAAGGTATCCTAAAAATGGAATCAATCCAGAGAGCATCTATATCAATGAACTGCCAATTGTACAAAAGCAACTGGATTTTATGGAATTGTTAAAGGAGGCGATACTTCGATTGCAGAAATTGAATGTAAAAAAACAAGAGTTACAAAACTTGTTTTCGAACCCTACCACTACTTAATAATAGAAATGACGTTTCAAAGATCTATAAAGGTAGCATTTGACAAAACTTCTGGAGAGATTCTTGAAGCGGATGATGTCTTTGACACAGCCAAAAATTCATTTGAACTTCGCAGGCAGTATCATAGAGATGAAGTAGAACTTTACTGCTGCGAGTGTGACCAAAAGTTGAATGTTTCCAGTAGCAAATACGATAGACTTCATTTTAAGCACCAACCAAATGCGTCGTTCTGTTATTTAAAAGAAGCCAACCTATCGCAAGAGGAAACGGACCAAATGGCACAGCTTTATCGGGGAAAAGAAAGTGCAAGGCATAAAACACTCAAGAACAAAATAGCCGAAAAACTATCCAACATTGATGGTGTTCATTCTATCTGCGTGGACGATACCTTTATTTACGACGAAAATGAAAAACGCAGGCCCGATGTGTATTGTAAATATTTGTACAAAGAACTGGTTTTCGAAATACAGTTATCCGATTTATCCCTGCGCTATATCTATGACCGCCATGATTTTTACAAACGGAAAGGAATCTTTCTAATTTGGATATTGGATGATTTTGATGTTCATGGGCAGCGACAAATGGAACGTGATATCAAATATCTTACGGATTATCAAAACTTCTTCAAACTGGATGAAGAATCAGAATCTTTTAGATTGCTGTGTACGTACAAATATCCTTTTCTGACGGATGACAATAAATTGCTCAGCAAATGGATAAACAAATCTGTCAGTATTCAGCAACTCAAGTTCAATATTGAATCCTATCAGATTTATTATTTTGACTATGGAGGAAAATTGAAGATTAGAGAGAAGGAACATGCCAAACTTCTTCAAAAGGAAAAGCAAGAGGAAATCAAAAATCAAGAGCATCGAAGGCAGGTAGTGGCGGAAGAAAAAGTAACTTCTATAATAGATGACCTTCGATTCTTATGGCAAAGTAAAGGTTATAATTTTTCTGCTATCGAAGAACAAATGGAAAATTTAGACGAATTCGAACTATCTGTATTGAATGAATCCGATGCTTTTAAACCTAAAAATGGTCAACCAAGAATTCACCATTGGTTTTCAATTGCAAAAAAGGGCCATATGGGTTTTCTTGAGCATATGATCGATAGTTCATATTTGGAAATCGATTTAAACGAAAAATCAAAGGACAATGCTACGCTTCTTGGAACGATGTTTAGAAATAAAGCTATTGAGCATAAAATGTGGCTTTTAAGAAAGCTTATCCGAAAAGGATATACACTAAAAAAAGAGGACGAAACAATATTGGCCCAAATCGAAACAGATCCTGTTGAATACGAATCGACATTAATAATTTTTCGTTTGGCAAATGAGCTTAATAGCAGTTATATGATCGATGAACTTTTCGAACACAAACCTCTTATTTGCATAATTGAAAGCGCAAAAAGAGATGAGATTATTGGCTACAGATACCAGAAAAATCAATGGATAGCCTTTGCAAACAATGCTATTCATAGTTATACCGACTATTGGAGTTACATCGAAAAGGCCTTTAAGAACTATGGTATCTGGGAAAAATTGATGCTATTGGACAAAAAGAAAACTTTTCATAAAAAGTTGGCAAAGTTCCATGCTACGAATCCAAAACAGAAAGTTGATTTCATACCCTTGCTAAATGCCCTATATCCTGAATTGAAAAAGGAAGAATCCGTATTGTAGTTGGAATTTGTAAAAAAAGGGCTATTTATTTCGTATTCGCACAAGCGTAGATAGCCATTTATTAAGGCTTTCAGGTTTATTAAGTCTTAAATAATATTTTTGGGTTATCTCTCCTTCAGGACTTCTTTGCAACACAGTTGCACCAAAATATTTTTATCTTTGCATCGTGAAAGTTGTAGCAATGATACTATCGTTTTACTTTTTGGCACTCAATGTGGTGCCTTGTAGCGATGCGGCAAATAGTGCCGATAATCCCCAAGTTGTTTTGACAATTGGTATCGATGGCGACCACGACCAAGACTGTGAGTTATGCTCGCCTTTTTGCCAATGTCATTGCTGTCACGTTCACACGATAAATTTTGGGCTTGCTGCGTTTCAACCGCTACAGCCTGCTATTCCACATGAATTCTTTGCCCATTTCGATAACCTTGGCAAAGATATTCCCCATTCCCTTTTTCAGCCACCTCGGGCATAATTCAGTTTTCATAGGATAACTATATCCTGTTTTGAAGTTTCCATTTTTTGGATTCGTCAACAAAGTGCATTGCATTTTATTCAATGTGCTAAATAAGAATTTCAACTGAATTAACACCCTTGTCTATGATTAACAAAATCATTGATTTTTCAATCAATAACAAATTCATTATTGGCCTATTTACCTTGACTCTTATAGGAGTTGGTATTTGGTCAATGGCAACCGTAAACCTTGGTTCGGTACCAGATATTACCAATAATCAGGTTCAAGTAATTACCCAATCGCCCAATCTGGGAACGGAAGATATTGAACAGTTCGTAACCTATCCCGTAGAACTATCTATGGGTAATTTACCAGGCGTTACAGAAATAAGATCTATCTCACGCTTTGGGCTCTCTGTAGTGACAATCGTTTTTGAAGACGATATGGGGACCTATCTTCCTCGACAGCTGGTACAGGAAAAACTCAACGAACTGGGCGAGTCCATACCCGAAAAATTTGGAAGTCCATCTATGGGTCCCATCTCTACTGGTTTAGGTCAAATCTATGAATACACTATAAAGCCAGAGGAAGGTTTTGAAAACAAGTATTCGCCTATGGAACTGCGCACCGTGCAAGATTGGGTTATCAAACGACAACTCACATTACTGGAAGGCGTGGTAGAGGTCAACTCTTATGGAGGCAGTATTAAACAGTATGAGGTCGCTGTCAACCCAGATAAGTTGAATAGTTTGGGTATTAGTATTTCACAAGTGTATGAGGCTCTCGCTCAGAACAATGTGAATACAGGCGGTGCTTACATAGAAAAAAATAAAATGTCAAATTTCATAAGAGGTGAAGGTCTTATTCGCTCTTTGGAAGACATTAAAGATATTTCGATTATTAACGAGGGCAACATTCCCGTAACTATTGGAGATGTTGCAACACGCGTCCATTTTGGGAATCAGGTACGTTATGGTGCTTTTACGCAAGACGGTAAGGAAGCCGTGGGAGGAATAATAATGATGCTAAAAGGTTCAAACCCTAATGCGGTTATTCAAAATGTTAAGAATCGTATGGCAGAAATTGAAAAATCCCTGCCAGAAGGTCTCACTATCGCCCCTATCATTGATCGTAGTGAGCTAATTGCCAGAACGACCGATACCGTTAAAACCAATTTACTGGAAGGTGCCCTAATCGTGATATTTGCCCTTGTTTTATTGTTGGGTAGTTTAAGAGGTGGCATCATAACGGCCACGACCATACCGTTGTCCTTGCTTTTTGCCTTTATCTTAATGAAGCAATTTAATGTATGGGCAAACTTAATGAGCTTGGGAGCTATAGACTTTGGGATTATTATAGATGGTGCCGTGATTATTATAGAAGGAACGGTGTATGAGATCCAAAAAAGAATTAGGTCTGGAAAGCTAAAATTCAATCAAGGCGTAATGGATAAAGTAGCCTATGATGCCGGAACCACGATGATGGGTTCTGCTTTTTTCGGGCAGATCATTATACTTATAGTTTTTACACCTATACTTTTCCTTACAGGTGTAGAGGGTAAAATGTTCAAACCGATGGCATACACCTTTGGTTTTGCTATGATAGGTGCAATTATTCTGTGTCTTACGTATGTCCCAATGATGTCTGCGCTTTTTATGAAACCAGTTCAAAACACCAAAAGCTGGTTTGGCAAATTTGAGCGTTGGCTTGAAAAGATAAGTGATAAAATTATTGGTGCTATACATAATGCTTATAAGCCATTATTAAAAGGCGCACTACGGCTTAAGCTTATCGTGTTATCATCTGCTGCTGTTCTGCTTATTATTGCTGGATTTATATTTTCTAATATGGGTGGAGAATTTGTGCCGCAGCTCGATGAAGGAGATATAGCAATGCAGGCTTTTATAAGACCAGGAAGCTCGCTCACAGAATCCATTGAAGTTTCAAAGAAAATAGAAACTATCCTATTAGAAAATTTTCCTGAAATTAAAACGGTAACAGCACGTATGGGTGTGGCAGATATACCTACAGATCCTATGCCTATGGATATTGCAGATATGTATATCATCCTTAATAAGGATATGGACGAGTGGACAACTGCTTCTACTAAAGAAGGTTTGATTGAAGCCATAAGGGATAAACTGGATGATGAACTCGTCGGGGTTAATTTATCATTTACCCAACCGGTCGAATTAAGATTTAATGAGCTTTTAGAAGGCGTAAGAGAGGATATTGCAGTAAAGCTATATGGCGAAGATTTAGAGGTGTTATCAGACAAGGTTCAGGAAATGGCAGCTATTATAAAGACCGTTCCTGGCGCGGGCGATGTGAGTGCAGAACGTACAGCTGGACTACCACAAATGACCGTAAAGTTCAGACGAGATAAAATGGCGCAATATGGACTGGATATTCAAAAAGTAAATGATTACATAAGTACTGCTTTTGCAGGTGGTACCGCTGGCGTCATTTTTGAAGGCGAGAAACGATTTGATCTGGTGGTACGATTTGATGAAAGCCATAGAAAAAGTATTGATGACCTGCGCACCATGTACATCGATCTTAAGGATGGAAGCCAGGTACCCATTATTGAAGTAGCAGAGATTGAATACGTGCCTGGACCTATGCAAATCTCACGTGACAATACGTATAGAAGAACCTATGTAGGTGTAAATGCACGAGGCAGAGATGTGGAGTCTGTTGTAAAAGATATACAACAAAAGTTAGATGAAGAACTGGACTTGCCATCAGGATATTATATTACCTATGGTGGAGAGTTTGAAAACCTACAAAGCGCTAAGGATCGTTTAACAATTGTTGTGCCCATCGCCCTGTTCTTGATATTTGTACTGTTATACTTTGCCTTAAAATCCTTTTCACAATCGCTAATGATTTACATCGCGATACCCTTGGCGGCCATTGGTGGTGTGTTTGCTTTATGGCTTCGAGATATGCCATTTAGTATTTCGGCAGGTGTAGGATTTATTGTGCTATTTGGTGTCGCAGTTCTTAACGGGCTGGTACTTATTAACCGATTTAATTCTTTAAAGGAAGAAGGTGTTACAAGCATAAAGGATAGAATATTTCAAGGGACTAAAGAACGTATTCGCCCCATTATGCTCACGGCTACCACAGATATTTTTGGGTTTTTACCTATGGCATTTTCCACATCAGCCGGTGCAGAGGTGCAACAACCGCTCGCTACGGTAGTTATTGGTGGGATGCTTACGGCCACCCTACTCACGTTGATAGTACTTCCTGTACTCTATATCTTTATAGAAAAGCGACGTGAGCGCAAAGACCAGAACAAGATTGGTTCGTTTAATCCGCAAGCATTGACCACGATTTTAATACTTGGTTTTATGTTAGGTGGTACCGCTTTCGCGAAAGCGCAACAAACACAAGCACCTGTGCCAGACCTCATTGTTCAGGATAGCATTACACCCATTACCTTATCTCGGGCTGTAGAAATTGCCAAAGAGAATTATCCAGCACTCAAGACGAGCCAACTCGAAATAGAAAGACAGAGCGCACTCACGGGCAATGCCTATGACTTCGGTAATACTAAAGTATTTACAGGTGGCGAAGAAGTGGCAGATGGTCAGGGCATTTATACCTTGATAGGTATCGGTCAACAAAATATTGATCTATTGGGAATAGGTGCCAAAAAACGCTTGCAACAACAACGCATCCAGTTAGCCGAAACAGCTTTTGACCTATCTGAAATCCAGATAGAACTGGAAGTCAAAAAAGCCTGGTCAGAAGCTTTTCAGGCAAAGAAGAAATTTGTTCTTTATCGAGAACTGGACAGCATTTATGGTCAATTTGCACAATCTGTAGAACTCAATTTTGAAGTCGAAGCCATTTCGAGACTGGAATATGCTGCTGCGCGCAATCAAGCGTTACAGATAACCAACAGGTTTCAGCAGGCAGAAACAGATTATTTAATCGCATTACAAAAACTCAATCTTTGGTTGACACCAGATACGATGTACACCGTAGCTGATGAATTTGAAGCTACCGAAATTTCGGTGTTAGAGACTGATGATACATTGGATGAACATCCCGAGTTATCGCTTTCGCGAAAGCGTATAGACGAAGCACAAGCAAGCTATGATGCAGCAAGGGCAAGCTTACTGCCCCAGTTTAATCTGCAAGGTGGCCTGCAACGTGTAAATGGCGATAGTGGTTTCTACACCTATCAGGCAGGGATTTCCATACCGCTGTTTTCTGGCCCAGACCGCAGCCGCGCAAAAGCTGCTAAACTGGATGCACAGATTGCAGAAACCAATGCCGCATTCAAACAACGCGAGCTGCAATCCCAATATACACAAGCACAGCAAAATTATACACGATGGCGAGATACTTGGTTTTTCTATAAAACCGAAGCTCTGCCACTTGCCATAGACCAGCGCAAAGGCGCATTGCTCGCCTACAAAGAAGGTGCGCTTGATTATGCAGCATTCACGCAAATTATACGTGATGCCATACAGACCGAAATGGATGCACTGGACGCACTCGATAATTATTTAGAAGCCTTGTTTAAACTACAATATTTCCAAAACTAAAAAAAGATGAAAAAATTAAAATATATACCGATTACCACAATGCTTATGGCATTGACATTATTCAGCTGTGGCGAGTCAAAAACTGAAGATGGCCACGATGAAGCCACCCATTCTGAAACAGAAGAAAATCACTCTGAAGGGGAAGATGAAGAAGATAATATGGAAGGCGAAGCTAAGGAAGTAATGCTCACGGCACAGCAGTTTGAAGCCTTACAGATGGAAATTGACACGCTCTCACAACGTTATATGAGCGGTTATGTAGAAGCAAATGGCACGCTGGAAGTACCACCCCAAAACGAAGCATCCATTACCGCCATAACAGGAGCAAATGTGGCATCCATAGAAGTAATAGAAGGTGATGAAGTGAAAAAAAATCAAGCGGTTGCCTATCTCTCACATCCCAGCATCATACAGATACAGAGCGATTACTTAAATGCACACAGCAACAGTCGGTTTTTAAAACAAGAATACGAACGTCAAAAAAGGCTTTATGAAGCTGGTGTGGCATCTGGTATGAATTTCCAAAAGGCAACGGCAGACTATCAGTCATCTACCGCAATGGTAAACGGGCTGGAAGCACAATTGCGACAGTACAACATCAATGTGAATGGCGTGCGCAATGGCACTATCTACCAGCGTGTTGCATTGCGCAGTCCCATTGCAGGGGTTGTAGAAAAAGTTTTTATAAAAACTGGACAATATGTGGAGCCACAGACCAACCTAATGGAAATAGTAGATACAGACCACGTACACGCAGATTTAATGGTTTTCGAAAAAGATGTTGATAGGGTAAAAAAAGGTCAACAAGTACGATTTAGCGTTCAATCAAGACCAGGAACGGAACTCGTTGCCGAAATTTATTCAGTAGGAAAAACCTTCGAGCAAG
>TARA_R110002012_G_scaffold322072_1_pt1 | contig 12900 bp, 15 predicted proteins | sample TARA_R110002012 | Tara Oceans TARA_R110002012 (sample SAMEA4396515) | marine metagenome | biome: Westerlies Biome; feature: [DCM] deep chlorophyll maximum layer (ENVO:01000326); material: water (ENVO:00002006), including particulate matter (ENVO:01000060) such as... | depth 40 m
ATGGACTTTACTCCAGGAATTCCTAATAGATAGGTAGTAAGTGGGTAGGAGATTTGATCCTCAATATCCTGTGGAGATCTACCTGGCCATTGGGTGAAAACAATTTGTTGGTTTTCGCCAATGTCAGGAATGGCATCAACGGGGACAGGATCTGATGGAAGCGAACCTACTTTCCAACCGAAGGGAGCTGTCACAATTCCCCAAGCTATCAAAGCGATAAGCAAAAGAACTGTAACTAATTTGTTTTCAAGAAAATACTTGATAATTGAGTTAAGCATGATTTAATCCTGGTAAAAAGAGAAACTAAATAGACTATACTAAATGGCTGAGAACCATTAGCTAAAAAGAGGTCCAAAGACCTATTACCAGGAAGTATTAAATCAAGAATGATTGGAAGAGAACGCTTAAGTCCTTTTCAATCGAGGGGGGAATAGTGTAGGGGCTAGGTAGCTCAGTGGAAGTGATTGGAGCTATTCCGAAGATATAAGTTTGTGTAAATGCTGCTATAAAAATAAGCTGAGCAGCGTCGATCTGTACGACTTTAAGATTTTGGTCATTGTCATTTTGAACCAATTCGAATTGATTTTGACAGCATTCTTTCGCATCGCTTAGGTCTCCATGATCACTCGAAGGAGATTCAGGTTGATGTTTCATCCCGCAATCTAAATTTTTAGCAGATAGACCAATTGCGTTGAACATTTCAGATCCCATACAAATATGACTGCTTTTCGCCAAACCAATATTTGCAAAAAGCAGTAAGACTGCTAATAATATGGAAAAAGATTTTTTCACTTACGCAAACATAGGGAATTAAATATAAATCCTCAAAAAGGAATAAAACTTTACATGCGTTTCTATCATTACGATGATTATCCAAAAGGAGTTTTCAAAATATTAAAAGAAATCGAACAAAGTCAATTTGCTTATTTGAAGTCTTAGTTAAGCTATGTTGAGCTATCAATAAAATGTTAATTAAAAACTCTGATTATTAATTTCAGATCTTTAGCCTCCTCAATGCAATAGCCTTTCACTGGTTTAATTAGTAGTTTTTCATTTAAAGGATCAAATTCTTTACATAGCTATTTTACCTCTGCTCAGTCTCAGCAATATGGCAATGAGTATGGACCTACGCGTTGAATACTGCGTTTAACGCCATTAAAAAGCCTAGAAGCTTTTTTGAAATTTTTAAGTCTGCTAACTGATTTAGTTTAGTTTACCTAATATTCTTTTAGTTATTATTAATAAAGCCTTTTCTTATAATGAATAAAGACGCTGACCGACATTAAGGCATGTCAAATTTTTATTGGACCACCTTTGGTTGGCAGACATCTCAAGGAGTCTAGGGCAAGTATGAATATAGCTAGATTTACCTAAGCTATTATGATGATTAAATAGCGGAATATCATACATCAAAGACAAGATTTAACAAATCTAAAGCGTAACAATCTGTTAATTTTGATTAGGGTTAAATCATCACAAATTGATAAGACCGTTTTAAGTTATTTAAAAAATTTTAAAAACAAGTTTTATGAATTGGTTTGAAGGACACTATTGGGGTATGCACACCATTTGGTGGATGATCTGGGTAATATTTATGATTTGGCTTTTTTTTACACCTTGGGACATACCTGGGCAAAAAACCAAAAAGGAAACGCCATTAGATCTTTTGAAAAAGAGGTATGCAAAAGGAGAGATTAATAAGAAGGAATACGACCATATAAGAGAAGATTTGCAAATATGAAAAATATATTAGTGCCTACCGATTTCTCAGATGCTGCAAACCATGCAGCAGATATTGCTATTTCAATAGCTGAAAAATCTGGGGCCCAAGTTCATTTTTTACATCTTAAAATAACCCCTATTCCTTGGGTGAAGTTGGATAAAGAAAAGGAGAAGCGATTTCCTGAAACATTAAAGGAAATAGGTCATGCAAAGGACGCACTCAATAAACTGGTGAAGAAAGCTAAAGATAAGGGTGTAAAAGCGGAGCGGTTTGTGGTGTTTGATGTGGGTAGAGAAGAAATACTTAAACACATTCCATTTCATCATCATGATTTTGTAGTGATGGGTTCACACGGTGCATCCGGGGCAAAAGAACTATTTGTTGGATCAAATGCTCAGAAGGTATTGAGAGACTCCACGGTACCCGTGTTAATTATCAAAGAAAAATCTATCTGGCCAATTAAGAATATAGTTTTTGCGTCCAACTTTGAAGAAGATGTTAAAGCACCCTTCAACACAGTGGTGAAGTTTGCCGATCTCAACGAATCCAATATTCACCTGTTATATGTCAATGTGCCATTTTCATTTGAAGAGACCGACATGAGCATGGAAAAAATGAATGCTTTTCACGAAAGCTGTCCCCGTGGAGGAACCTGTACTTCCAACATCTACAATTCGCTGAATGAAGAGCGCGGGATTTTAAAATTTGCTGAAACTGTAGAGGCTGATCTTATTGCGCTGACTACGCATGGAAAAACAGGTTTCTTAAGTTTTGTAAGTAAAAGCATCACCGAAAGTCTGGCAAATCATTCTGAAATACCCATTTTAAGTATCAACCTTAACAAATAGAATTATGAAGAAGATATTGAAAACAGCAATGGTATTCTCCTTATTGATATTATCATTTTCGGCTTGTCAGCAACAGGGGGATGTAAGCAAAATGTTGGAAAATGAAGAATCCCGAAATCAGATATATGAAGCTATCATTTCCGATAATGAACATTCAAAACAACTGATGCAGGCTATGATGGAAGATGATCATACCCTAATGATGATGAAGGACAATGGTGAATTGATGAGTATGATGATGTCTGAAAATGAAAATATGATGGGCATGATGAAGGACAATCCTGAGATGACCCAAGGCATGATGAGCAGTATGATGAATATGGCTGAATCAGATTCCTCATTGTGCACGCAAATGATGACCCTCATGAAAGATAAGCCAATTGTGATGGGGCAGATGATGGATATGATGTATAATGAAGGTATGATGGACAAGGAAACGATGATGAGTAATAAAGAAAAGATGGGAATAGAAAATCATCCAGACCACCACTAAAAAACTATAACGATGAGGAAAAATCACATGACATGGATGCTGGTAGGATGCCTTGGCATATTCCTCCTGCTTTTTTTATTGCCGGTTTTCGGCTTTAATGGAACTAACTCGCTTTTCGTTTTCATCATCATTTTATTCTTTGTGCACCTCTTTATGATGGGAAGCCATGGAGGGCATGGTGGGCACGGAAGCCATTCCGGACATGATAGAAATCAAGAAAATCAATCTAAAAACAAAGAAGATCATGCAACACATCAACATTAAAAAATTCGCTTTGGCATGGGGAGTAGCAGGAGTGGTTTTGTACTTGGGCTGTATTATTCTGATGGCCACGGTAGGCCATGAAGGTACCGTTCTGTTCTTTAACAGTTTGCTTCATGGTCTGGACACTAGTACTATTATCAGAATGGATGTGCCTTGGATTGAGGCATTAATAGGATTAGTAGAAATATTTATCCTGGGTTGGCTGTTTGGAGCGCTGATAGCCGCAGTCTATAATATATCTTTTAACAAAAAGTACCAATAATAGAGTAACGGTGAGAGTGGATAAAACATAAATAAAATAGAAATCATGGAAAATTCAATAAAGCATACTTATCAAATAGGTGGAATGAGTTGTGGCGGATGCGTTGCAACAGTTAAAAATAGATTGTCTGTTGCACCGGGTGTAACATCCGTATCAGTTGACCTTGCAAAGAAAGAGGCTGAGATAACTTCCTCAGCTATAATTAAAGCCGATACACTTCAGGATGCATTAAAGAATACGCACTACACCATTGCAGAACTTAGATCAGTTTAATTAAATTTTTAAAAATTAAAATGATGAAAAATTTAGAAAACAAAGTGGCCATTGTTACAGGAGCAGGTTCTGGTATTGGCAAAGCAGTTTCAATACTATATGCATCTGAAGGCGCAAAAGTTGTCGTGACCGACATAGATGAAAATGGTGGAAATGGGACGGTGAACCTCATTAAATCAAATGGGGGAGAAGCTTTTTTCATAAAAGCAGATACTTCCAACCCTGATGATCAAAAATCAATGGTGGAAAAGGCCGTAAAAAAATACGGTGGTTTGCACATTGCCTGCAACAATGCGGGCATCGGTGGAGAATTAGCTCCAACGGGAGAGTATTCCATTGATGCTTGGGACAAAATTATAAGTGTCAATCTATCGGGTGTGTTTTATGGCTTGCGTTATCAGATTCCTGCCATGTTAACTTCTGGCGAAGGTGGCAGTATAGTAAATATGGCGTCCATACTTGGAATGGTAGGTTCTAAAAACGTACCTGGATATGTTGCTGCAAAGCATGGTGTTGTGGGACTTACCAAGACTGCTGCATTGGATTATGCTGATAAGCAAATACGTATCAATGCAGTGGGGCCGGGATATATCGATACTCCTTTACTGTCCGATTCACTCGATGAAGACACTATAAAATCATTAGCCGGGCTTCACCCCATTGGCAGGTTAGGTACTTCAGAAGAAGTTGCCGAATTAGTGCTCTGGTTAAGTTCTTCAAAATCTTCTTTTGTAACCGGCTCTTATTACACAATTGATGGAGGCTATACAACTCAATAAAATATTTCATACCAATTAGACCCTAAAAAATGAATTCTAATTTTTTAGGAAATAGAATATTATAATGAAAGACAAAACCGAAGTAATAATTGTGACAGGAAGCAGTGGAATGATAGGCTCAGCCTTAATTCATAAGCTTGCTGAAAAATACCATGTTGTTGGATTTGACCAAGATGGCTCTCCGTTTCCACCCGTTGAGGCAGAATGTGTATGTGTGGATCTCACCGACGATGACCGAATGGCCTTTGCATACAAAAGAATCCGCTACGCCTATGGTAATAAAATAGCATCGGTTGTGCATCTCGCGGCATATTACGATTTCTTAGGCGAACCCTCTGAGCTGTATGATAAAGTGACTGTGAAAGGCACTGAGCGGATGCTGAAATACTTACAGGATTTTGAAGTGGAGCAATTCATTTTTTCAAGCAGTATGCTGGTTTATAAACCTTCCTCTCCAGGAGTTTTAATTACTGAAGAATCGCCGTTGGAACCTAAATGGGATTATCCTAAATCTAAAGTCACGACTGAAAAAGTAATGCACGACAATCGGGGTGAAATCCCTGTAGTAATGATGCGAATTGCGGGTGTGTATAGTGAAGAGGGCAGTTCAATACCCATCACCAATCAGGTACAGCGTATTTATGAAAAACAAATTTCAGCACGGCTCTATCCAGCAAATACCGCCCATGGCAGCACCTTTGTGCATCGAGATGACGTCATCAATGCGTTGGCCCTTGCTGTTGAAAAAAGGAATGAGCTTCCAAAGGAAGTCGTGTTGAATATTGGAGATGACGAAACCCTGACTTATCAGGAACTCCAGGATATTATCAGCACAGAAATTCATGGAAAGAAATCTAAAATAATTCATATACCAAAGTGGTTTGCCAAAGCCGGGGCATTTATGCAAAACCTATTTGGTAAAGCCTTTATAAAACCTTGGATGATCGACCTGGCCGATGACCATTTTGAAATGGACAGTTCAAAGGCTAAAAAATTATTAGGATGGAAGCCCAAACACGGTTTGCGCGATACTTTGCCTAAAATGATTGAAAACTTAAAGGCCAATCCAAAGAAATTTTATCAGGTAAATAAATTGGATAAATAGAGATGTTGATATGACCATGCATTTATACGCAAATTTCCATGAAAGCTAAGCGGATAGTTCTCGTTTTACTTGCTTTAATTCTACTGCCAATTGCAGTATTTTTTGCGTTGCAATTTTATCATTATTCAAAAAATGAAAGTCCTTATCGCACCTTATTAATTCCTCGTCTTGAGATAGTAATTGTTGAAATATCCAATTTGGGTTCGGATGAAATCACCATGGACGAAAAATTACTAATTCATAATCCACTGCCTTTTAATTTTACAGCTGATAGTCTTCAATACAAACTATTTATCGGTGATGTGGAGGTGATCAAAAGCACGTATATAAAATCACTCCTTATAAGAAAATGGAACAGCACCTGGATTGACCTGCCAATAACTATTAACTCTGATAAACTTCTCGCTACACTCAGCCAAGCAGATAAACTGGGAAAGGACAGTGTGTTGTACCGCATTCAAACTACTTTCCATACACACATACCATTCAAAAAGAAATTTGATATAGATGCAGAAAAGCTGCTTCCCCTGTTCTATATCCCCACTGCACGACTAAAGGAAGTATCTCACGATTCACTTAACCTAAAGGGGGTTACCCTGTTTTTAAAGGTGATGATAGGAAACAGGAATAAATTTCCTTTCCAGTTAAAAGATTTGAAATATAAGTTTTCGCTCGGTGGCCATCCCTGGATTACCGGAGCAGAATTGGGAGCAATTGATATTAAACAACAGGACAGTTCGGAACTATTACTACCTCTGCGCATTTCGTTTTCCCACATTTTTAAAAGCATAGGTCCGCTAATCAGCAAAGGAGGAAAAATGGAATATAAATTAAGTATGGATTTGAATCTAGTGTCGAATACCAATGCTATAAAAAATAGTCAAGTGACGGTGAATGATACCGGTACGCTAAAAGAATTAATCAAGCTTGCAAAAGACGAGAAGAACAAAGAAAAGGAGCAACAGTAAAATAAACTGTACTTGTGAAGGATTATCGCCTACGGAAGGAAGCATAAATGTAATAGGGTTATGGAAAACATGAAAGATGAAATGCACAGTCACGATCCTAAGAAGGGTGACAAAAAACAAGGCACACAATACACTTGCACCATGCATCCTGAAATTATCAGTGATAAACCGGGAAAATGCCCTAAGTGTGGGATGAAGCTTGTACCCAAAGGGGAAGAACAATCTCACAAAATGGAAGGTATGGGCTCACGAGGCGTCACCCGACCAATGATGGACATGGAAGGCCACGAACACAAAAAGGGTCATAAACACATGGATATGGGCGCGATGAAAATGAGTGCAGATGATCGCATGAAAATGTTGAAAGATCACCACAAACAAACGCTCTGGGTTTACTGGGTTATTGTATTGCTGGGATTTTGGATGATCGCTTCACCACTTACTTTTGATTATGGCAAGAATGTGGTATCACCTGCCGGAGGAAGACTAGTTTGGTTATCTCTTAGTGATCGTATTGCCGCCATGTATTGGAGCGATATCATCAGTGGTTTGTTACTGGTTATTTTTGGTTGGAGATCCCTCAAGCCAAACCGTCCTTATAGCGTTTGGATTAGTTGTTTTATTGGGATATGGATCAGTATGGCCCCGTTCATTTTTTGGGCACCAACAGCTATAGCTTATTATAACGGCACCATGGTTGGGGCCCTAATTATTGCCTTATCCATCCTCATACCCGGCATGCCCAATATGATCCGGTATATGAAAATGGGTGGAAATGTACCCACTGGCTGGAGTTACAACCCTTCAAGCTGGCCACAGCGATCTATTATGATTGGCTTGGCATTTATCGGGTGGATTGCCTCCCGTTATTTGGGAGCATTTCAATTAGGTTATATAGATACCGTCTGGGATCCTTTTTTTGGGGAAGGCACCTTAAATGTTTTGAACTCCGATATGTCGCATAGTTTCCCCATTTCAGATGCGGCACTGGGCACGCTCGCCTATACGCTAGAATTTCTAATGGGATTTATGGGCGGCACTTCCCGATGGCGGACCATGCCCTGGATGGTCACTTTTTTTGGGGTTTTGGTCATTCCACTTGGGTTTGTGAGTATATTCCTAGTGGTTTCCCAACCTCTTACCGTAGGCGCATGGTGTGCACTTTGCCTATTTTCTGCCATTATTATGCTTCCCATGATTCCTTTACAAATCGATGAAGTCATTGCTATGTGGCAGCACATGGTGCAGAGAAAACAGAAAGGAGATTCCTTATGGACAGTATTTTGGAAAGGCGGTGAAGCGCTTTCTACTGAAAACGATCAACGTTCCCCTGACTTGGCAACATTTGTCGACAACCCCTGGAAAGTTTTTAAATCATCACTATGGGGAATGACTGCTCCTTGGCAATTAACCATTTCTGTAATCATTGGACTTTGGTTGATGATTTCCCCAACCGTTTTCCAGATGGGAATAGAAACATCTGCTGCAAACTTGAACCACTTGGGAGGAGCACTGGTGATCGTTTTTGCGGTAGTGGCCATGGCCGAGGTACTCAGAAGTTTTCGCTATTTCAACGTATTGTTAGGTCTAGCACTGGTAGTTATGCCTTGGTTGATAGAGGATAGCAATATGGTGCACCCCCTAAGCAGTAGCCTTGCTGGACTTATCATAATGGCACTTTCCTTTTCCAAAGGTAAAATCAAAGAAACCTACGGACTTTGGGATAAATATGTAGTGTAAATAAGGTTTTTTGAGAATAGGGTAGGGCGTTTGCAAGCATCAAACGTTAAAATGAAAATCAGAGGATATAGCGAATCAAACAAACTCTCAGATCCGTTTTAAGAAATAAATTTTACAAATGATTATTTACATAAAATAAAACAAATGAAAAAGATACTCGTCCCATGCGATTTTTCTGATTCGGCAGTTCAGGCCTTCATATTTGCATTTCAGATTGCGCAACAAAGCAAAGGAGAAATTATTTTACTCCATGTAATTGAGATTCCAGTTTTGCGCGGCACAATACAGGTGCCAGCACTTTATTTTGAAGAGAGTTTTTTGAATGATATGAATGTAAGTGCCGAAAAAAAATTTGAAGAACTGAAATCCAAGTGGACGAATGGAGCGATCAATGTTCGCTCAATGGTAGAGCACGGTCCCATCACTAAAACCATTATCCGTATAGCAGAAGAAAATAGCGTGGATTTGATTGTTATGGGTACCCAGGGAGCAACAGGGATTAAAGAGTTTCTTGTGGGCTCAAATACTGAAAAAGTTGTTCGCTTCTCCCCATTGCCTGTATTGGCCATTAGGAAGTCGCTCGAGTTGTCTGACATTAAAAACATTGTATTTCCCACCACACTTGATCCGAATCAAAATAAATTACTGATTCATATCAAAGAGTTGCAAAATTTCTTTTCTGCGAAACTTCATCTGTTGTTGGTGAATACACCTCACAATATGAAGAGAACTGTAGATGAGAAAGATATGATGGAAGCGTATGCGAGGGATTTTAATCTTCAAAACTATACAATTAACACGCGAAATGATTTTTACGAATCGGATGCCATCATCAATTTCACTATTGAAATTAAGGCGGATATAATTGCTATGGGTACGCACAGTCGCAAAGGTCTGGCTCATTTATTCTCAGGAAGTGTGGCTGAAGAGGTTGTCAATCGCATGGATTGCCCAATATGGACGTATTCTTTGGGAGAATAAAACCGCATTTTATACTTGGAATTTTAATCGCGTAAATCAAAAAGAATAATGAAAAAATTGGAAAACAAAACAACGTTAATCGAGGGAGGTCTGTCAGAGATTGGTAAGGAAAGTTTTATTTTCCTTACCAGCGTTAGAAGTTTATTTGAGTCTGAAGCCAAATTAGGAATGGATACTGGAAGATTAGCGCGACGAGTATATTGATGGTCTCCGTACAAATAATCTGGCTTTTTATATTGGCCATACCCATTGCATGCATCGCGTGGACAGTGACTCATGAAGAAGTTTTTCGCGAACCCAGAGACTATTGTATTAACCGAAGTGTGCGTGGTAAAACTTTACTGGAAAGAAAATTCTTTTACCTTTTTACCTGTGAGTATTGCTTCAGCCATTACGTAGCGATTGTATTTCTTTTTATGACGAATTACACATTACTCATGAGTGATTGGCGAGGTTATATAATTGCAGGATTTTCATTGGTGTGGATTGCCAATATCTATATGAGTTTATTCGGATTGGTCAGGCAGGATATTAAAAAGGAAATGATAGAGAATAAGATGCTTGAAAAGAAAGAAAAAAAATAATCATGATGGAAAAATTTATTAGCTCTTATATTTTTTTATCATTGCCTGCTTAGTAATTATATTAATGTGAGATATGTATGCTGTTATCGAAATTGAAATCCTTTCAAAATATTTTAATTGTCCTATGTGGAAATACATATGGGTGAGTTAAAATGACGAATAAGTTTATTATAGAATGTTATAAATGAATTGAGGAAGTTATTCCAAGAACCACAAAGATTTAAACAAAGTATTGCAGAGCTTCTAATACTTATAAAACTGTCGTTTAATGAGGTTAGTAAAATATTAATTAATTACTATCAAAAAGTAATAGTTTAAAATAAAAGCTTCATCGCACATTTAAAGTGGAATAGGGAAATCATATGGCGTAGGTCAACACTGTAATTCTTGAAAGTTCAGGTCTGTTAGTTAATCGAAAAAGACAGTAAAGTATAAATAAGCATCTAAATAGGAAAGTCAAAATCAGGTAAAAGCAGTAGAATGACGAAACCATTAAGATCTAAACACTTGCAAAATATAAATCCTCAGGGTACGGATACAGAAATGATAGATCAGCTGCAGCGGGAAACCTTTGGGTACTTTCTGAAAGAGGTGAACGGGCATACCGGGTTAATAGCGGATAAAAGCCAACCAGGATCTCCATCAAGTATAGCAGCGGTAGGTATGGGGCTTAGCTGCTATGTTGTCGGTATTGAGCGTGGATATATATTCCGTGATGAGGCAATCAAAAGGACGCTTACCGTTTTAAGGTTTTTCAATACCAGCCATCAGGGTATCGAAGTGGATGCGACAGGATACAAGGGATTCTATTATCACTTTCTTGATATGCAAACGGGCAAACGGGCACTGAAAAGTGAATTGTCCACGATAGATACCGCTATATTATTGGCAGGGGTATTGACTGCACGAAATTATTTTTCAGGGGAAAATAAATCCGAAACCGAAATCCGGTCTATTGCCGATGAACTCTATGCCCGGGTTGATTGGCAGTGGGCGCTGAACGGTCGTGACTCGGTTGCCCATGGGTGGAAGCCGGAATCCGGCTTTCTTCGTTTCCGTTGGGACGAAAAGTATAGCGAGGCTCATATAATGTATATACTGGCACTCGGCTCACCTAGTTTCCCCATCAATCCATCTATCTATAAAAAATGGATATTCACTTTTGAATTTAAAAAACTATACGGAATAGAACATATTTATGCCGGCCCTCTATTTATACACCAGATGTCGCACATCTGGCTTGATTTTCACGGCATCGGTGATGAGCTGAATAAAAAGATCGGTGTGGATTACTTTGAAAACAGTCGGCGTGCAACCCTTGTCCAGCAACGCTATGCCATTGAAAACCCTTTGGGATTTGCTCACTATGGCGAAAATTGTTGGGGGTTTACAGCAAGTGATGGCCCCGGCCCCAGTAAACGTATTGTTAACGGTGTTCCAAGAAAGTTTTTTGATTACAGGGCAAGAGGGATCCCTTTTGGGCCGGACGACGGCACCATTGCTCCCTGGGCAGTTGCAGCTTCGCTTCCGTTTGCACCAGAGATTGTTCTAAGAACCATTCGGCATGCCATAGAAAGACATGATTTTGAAAAACATGGTAAATATGGTTTTGATGCAAGTTTTAACCCAACTTTTCCTGTCAAAGACACTCACCAAGGTGTTTGGTTTTCACCATGGCAATTTGGATTAAATCAAGGTCCGATCATTTTAATGATCGAAAATTATAAATCAGGGTTGATATGGAATCAAATGAAAAAAAGTCATCCTATCATAAAAGGTTTGCGACTGGCAAGTTTTACAGGTGGCTGGCTCAACGCTAAATCTTCTTAATTACATTTCTGATTGATCAACCATGGATAAAACAACAGAAAATATTCAACAATTGGGCATCGATACGGTAAGAATCTTAGCGGCTGATGCTGTTCAAAAAGCAAACTCAGGTCATCCGGGTACTCCCATGGGTTTGGCACCGCTAGGCCACGTGCTGTGGTCAGAGAGTATGAACTATAATCCGAAAAATCCTGAGTGGATAAATCGTGATCGTTTTATTTTGTCAGCCGGTCATGCCTGCATGTTACAGTATAGTTTTTTATACTTAACCGGCTATGATATCTCCATGGATGATCTTAAAAAATTCCGGCAACTTCATAGCAAAACCGCAGGGCATCCTGAATACGGATTATTAGCAGGCATTGAAGTGACCACAGGTCCATTAGGACAGGGTTTTGCCAATGGAGTAGGATTTGCAATTGCACAAAAATATATGGCTGCACGTTACAATAAGCCGGGATTTGATATTTTCGATTATAAAATTTATGCCATTTGCAGTGATGGCGATTTGATGGAAGGTGTAACTGCTGAAGCGGCATCTTTGGCAGGGCATCTTCAGTTAGGTAATATGATTTATCTCTATGATGATAATCATATTACTATTGAGGGAAGTACAAATTTAGCTTTCGACGAAGATGTAGCTCAACGCTTTGAAGCATATGGTTGGCATGTCCAGGTGCTTGCAGACGGTAATGATATAGTGGAGTTATCTGCAGCTATAAAAAATGCGCAAGCAGAGACAAATAGGCCTTCTTTGATAAAAGTCCGTACTCACATCGGTTATGGGAGTCCTAATAAAGCTGGTACTGCTACCGCACACGGTTCTCCGTTGGGTGAAGATGAAGTAAAATTAGTGAAAAAGCATTTTGGTTTTGACCCTGATAAATATTTTGAAGTGCCTGGTAAAGTTTTGGATTATTACCGTGCTGCCGGAAAGAAGGGAATAAAAAAAGAAGAGAGCTGGAATGAATTATTCAGGAGCTATAAAGAAAAATATACAGAACAGGCTAATGAATATGAATTATTAATCAGCGGGAAGTTACCCGTAGG
>TARA_R110002012_G_scaffold64466_2_pt1 | contig 12889 bp, 7 predicted proteins | sample TARA_R110002012 | Tara Oceans TARA_R110002012 (sample SAMEA4396515) | marine metagenome | biome: Westerlies Biome; feature: [DCM] deep chlorophyll maximum layer (ENVO:01000326); material: water (ENVO:00002006), including particulate matter (ENVO:01000060) such as... | depth 40 m
ATCTTTCCCATAAACTTATTTTCAAAAGTTTCTAGGTTACCAGTAAAGTCACCATCTTGCACTATTCCAGTATGTAGTCTTTTTCTATAATCCGAATCTTGCATTTTACTTTGGAAATCATCAAAAGAACCAGTAAAATTACCATCGTCATATAAACCTTGATATAATTGTTCTAACATATATTTAATTTATTTAGCGCTAATATTAATCATATTTGCCCGTGCCTTTATTCGTTTTAAATTTATCTGAAGTATCTAACAGACTAATTGGTGTAATGCCAGGAATAAAATCTTGCTCTTGAAATTGTATATTTTGACCAAGAGTTGGGCTTGTGCGAGAGTAGTTATAAAGATACGTTTGTAGAGCTTTTAGATCTTTTGTAGAAAAACGTTCTAACTCAGAGTCAGTTTTCCCTGCCCTATCGATTATAACATAATCATCACCATCAATATCAATTTTATACCTATTTGCCGTACCACCTATTAATTTATTCATTTGTAACAAAGAATTTTTATTACCAACATTAGAATCTAATAATATCGTATCAATCATTTTAGCTTTTTGTACTTCTTGTTGCTGCGTAAACGATAGTGTGTTAGGACTATCTTTTGGTTTAGCCGCTTTGCCCGAATCGTATGAATTTTTAAGTGTACCTAGTAAATACTTTCTTAATTTATTACCCATATCGGTACCTGCGCTAAAATCTTCGTTTTTATAATGTGCGTACCATTGATCGTATTCTTCTGGTGGGTGGTTTTCTTTAATATACGTATCAATAAACGGTGTGTTATCAGCACCATAAACGCCACTATAAGCAAAATCTACTCTACCGTTTTTACCAGCGTTTTTAAGCATGCCATTTACACTCCCTCTAAAATTACCTTTTTCATCCTCAAAGTCAAATCCTTTTAAGCCGAGTTCCCTAGCTCGATCACTTTGCGCAAGCATAGCGTCTGTAACACCTGTAGACTGTTGCATGGTCCCAGCGTAATCATTAGTGTTAACTTTATTACCTTCATGATTTATATAATAAAAATTACCATCTTCTAGTGTAAGGTCATTGTATATGCCTCCGTTTGACCACTTTTCATGAAGTATTGAATCATGACCATGTGCACCAGCTGATATATTATCTCTACTTTCTAAAGCTGCTTTTCTTTTTTCAGCTATATTAACTAAACTACCGTCTAAAGCTTCAAAACCACCACGAACTCTATTCATCGTTTCTATAGCATCGATATACTTTTGGTCTGTTGGTTTTATTCCAGAGGCTACAGTTTTAGCAGCTTCAGTATATGCCGCTTTATTTTTTGTTAAATACTCAGTTACTTTACCCCTTAATTCTTCAGGTACTTTAGATATATTTACGCCAGCAGGCATAGCAGCCATTAGCGCTTCAGTTTTAACCCTTTGCACTTTTAACATGTCGTTAGTAGCCTTAACAGCTGGCTCAGTTAGTAATTTAGCGTAATCAGTAGTATCTAACTCTGATTCATACATTTTTTGCGCTTGAGTTATTAAATTTCCGTTTGCCATAATTTTATATTTTTATTACTCCCATTGTCCCGTCATAATATTAAATGTTTTTCCCATTAAATTTTGATTAGGTTGGAGAAGTCCTTGTTGTTGGGAAAAATTAAAAGAAGGTCCCTGATCAAATTGGAATTGGTTTGTCTGTGGAGGAACATAATTTAAACCCTGTACACCTCCTCTTTGTAAACCAACATCTAGTGATCCACCTACATTAGTCGCTCCACCAACTTTACCAAACGGCGTTTCACCCATACCTATTCCTTGTGCTATAGTACCTAAACCCGCACCCACACCAGCTATAGCTTGTGATCTAGCTTGTTGTCTAGCTTTATTAGCGGCGGTTAATCTACCCATGTCCATACCGTATAAAGTTGCTATTCTTTGCTCTTCTTTTCCTTGTCTTATTTGCTCTCCGTGTCTCTCTAATTTTTGAGTTTGCATAGCCCCTTGAGCTCTCAATCTTTGATTACGCGCTTCTTGCGCTCCAATAGATGCTGATATTTGTTGTGTTTGTAAAGTAGATTGCTGTGCCATCGCTTGTGCTAAACCAGCAACACCAGCTCCACCAGCTGTTCCACGTAATCCCCCTAGTATATCAGCTCTTTGTTGTGCCCCTTGTTGAGCTTGAAATTGCGCTTGTTGTTGGTTAACAGTTAGATCTTCATAAGGATTTTCTAAATTAGCGTAAGGATTTGTATATTCTTGGTTCATATAAGCTTGTCTAGACGCTTCCATAGCTTCTCTAGCTGCGCGCTGCTCTCTCCTTCTTTTTTTACCACCAATTAAACCACCTAAAATACTAGTTCCAGCTTGTACTAGTGCTAAAGTTGTCATTGGTTCAAGTTTTAAAGGTGATGGTTTCCCCATCTTTTTTAAACCTACTGCCATAATTTTATTGTTTTTATCATTATTTTATAATTACACTTATTATCATTTATTTACTACTCTCAGAAACTTCTGTGCTTACCGCAAATAATTCAGCTATATCTGGGGAATCATTATTAAACCCAACTTCTGCATAGTAACCTAATAAACTACTTCTATTAGCTTCTTTGTTTTTGCTAAACATAAGGAAGCAATCTTGTTTACAAAAATCTTTATAACCATTTACTATATTACTAATATCAAGAACAGTTGTTTGATAACCAGTACCTACGAACGTATCTATTTCTACTTCTAATTCATAGTTACCACTAGCGTTTATTGTTATACTTCTAGCTAAACCTATACGAACTAAATTAGTTGTAGGATGGTTTGCTGCGTTTACAGTGTTAAAACCTCCATGCGCTACGGTTGGGCAATAGTAAACAACATCACCGCGAGCGTCACCCCCTATAGAGCTGCCGGTTTGGAGAGATTCATTTATTGGTGATGTAAACTCAAATACCATATGTGTTGGAGTTGGATTAATTAGTGGCATATTATTTGTTTATTATATTAAGTAGCAATTTCTATAAAGTTATCAAAGTTAAAATTTGACGCTATACTTTTTGTTCCGAAATTTCTAATTTTACCGCTACCAGTAACCGTGCAAACTCCATTTGATATACCCCCGTTATCAGAAAGAGTGGAGGTTAAACTATGTATAATAATATTAGATCCATTGTCAAAAGTTAATATGTCATCTTTTTTTATTAGTTGTTTTTCAGAAAGCTTAACTGCTGAACCTGTTATACTTTTAACTTTTACTGTTTTGTTTTTATCTATATTATTTCCTGTAACCACCATATCAACCGCTATATCAGTGGTGTTACTTAGGTGGACAATATCTCTATCTCTACAACCTATTCTTACTTTTCTAGTAAATTTACCTATCATGCTGCTAAAATCAGAGTTCGTGGAATTTGATGATGAAAACCTAGGGTTTCTAGACCTGACTAACCCAGCTGCAGTTTCGGTAGCAGTCATATTTATAACAATGTCAGTGTTAGTATTGGGTCTATTTGCTTTTCCCGTATAATAAACACCACCCGCAACCGTAGTGTTAGCTAAACTTGTAGATGGTGTAAATTGTATTATAGGATCTGTATATTGATATATAGAATAGTTTGGTATATCATCACAACCATCAGATGGGTATTTCGGAATATTATCCCCTATTATAGCTTTTAACGGATGAATAGTTATGTCATATTTATTATCTGGCATTTCAAAAGTTAACTCTGTTTCGTCATTTATTGTTTGCGAATCTGAAACTGTTATAGTTGTACCATCTGGATTAATACCGTTAGTTGATATTCTAGGGTCGTTACCATCAACACCAGTACCAGTAATTTTCATATTGTCTTCTAAATCTTTAGTGTAATCTAAAGTTAGTGACGTTGCGCTAGACGCGGCTGTTTTTAATGTCCTTTTAAATCTTTCTAAAGCTGGGAAATGTTGGGTAAAAGAAAAATAACCACTACTAGGTATAACAACTTCTTTTAACTCTGATTCTTTGGCAAAAATTATTTGTGTATTAGCAGCTATAGTTAATTGACCAGAAATAGTTATATACGTAGAAGAGGTTTCATTTACAGCATCTTTGTTCGTTGTTACGCTTTTCGAAACACTTGTTATCTTTACGTTTCTTCTTTGATCGTTTAGTAATACCATTCCAGCTTCAAGTCCAGAAGCATTATTCAATTCTAATGTATTAGATGCTGTAGCAGCTGTTTTTATAATCTTACTAATTCTATTAGAATATGGTAATATATTTCTACCGTTTTTATCTTTAATAGTTAAAGAAAACGTAGATCCTGGGGTGCCGTTAATACTTATACTTCTAGACTCACCATCACTATCTAAGGGCGAAGTATCTATAAATATGTTATTTATACTATATAATGCCATAATTAATTTATTTACCTATTTTTGTGAAAGTCCCGGTTGTTATAGTGTAACTATCAGGCCCTGTATCTATATACCTAGCACTTGAAGGGAAACCTATACCTTGAGTCGCAAGTTCTTTAGTGTCTATTCTGTTAGAGTCTGTTCTACCAAAAGATAATGTTCCATCATCGTCAACTATACTATTTACCCATTTCTCTTCTCTACCTATTATATAATTAAACCATTTACCTTCTTTTTCTATAAACTCACCTTCCCACACGTGTAAAGTATTTTCTTTACCTGGTATTGTGCCGCTTTGTTGATCTGTGGTTATATCACTAACATACCAACCTTTCTCATTTTGTTGGTTACGATGTTTATTGTCAAATAAGTTTTGGTGAACTTTAGATTGAGTACCTTCGTAATTTAAAGTTTTAAAACTTTTAATAATGCTAGGTAAATCGTTGAATAAAACCTTTATATGAGACGTACTATTTATAATACCATTAACATCGTCTAAAGTACCGGGCTCTACACTATATAAACTATTTCTATTAACCGTTCCATCATGATGTTTCCATAACCAACCATATTTCCCAGTGTAATATTCACTGTTTAAACTACAGGCAGTTTCAGGTACAAAAGATTTAAAACTAACCCAACCTCCAGCTTTTTCGCTAAAACTAATTGTTTCCTCCCCTTCTTGGTTATTATTATAGTGAATTAAATAACTTGCACTGTAATCGTTAACTATCACTTGGCTATTTTGGCTATTTTTATAGTGGTCAATAATAGATAAATTATACAAATCACCTCTTCTATCATAACTGCCTAATAATCTTTTTTCGTTTTTACTAAAAGAATCTGTCGAATTGTTCGGTAAGTTATCTGCAAACCAATCTTTCATACCCACTTCAGATATAGGTGTTAAACCATCTCTTGATAATCTTAATACAGCCCCTCTTTCTTGATCTGTAAAATATGCTCTAAAACCTTCAGACGCAAATGATTCTGGATTTTTAGATATACCATACTCACCTACAAACGGTACCGCATTACCCAAAACGTTTTGTGTTGCCGTTATATTTTTAGTATCATCAGCGTTAAACAAAGCGTCTTTGTTAGATAGGACTTTTAACACTTTGTCTTCACATAATGTAATTAAATCAGTGTCTCTTTGGTGTAGTTTTTGTATACTACCATGTTCTGGGTTTAAATCTTTTGTTATATTCTCAGCCATTATAAACTGATTCAACCTATTAACACCGTTCATACTATTGTATATACCAGAGAATATCATACCGCTTTTCCTATCTTCTTCCTTGTATTGTTCCGCTAAAGTTGTAGATGCTTTAACGCCTTTATCTAATCTTACAGCGTTGTATAAATCTCTAACTCTATCAGACTCAATGCCATTCCCAAAAGAATAACAATTATAATACGACAACGTGTGTCGCTCTCCATGCGTGGTAGCGTTTATGTTTATTGTGTTTTGACCTGTGCTTGTGTCGCTAATAGAGTCACTTGATACTGTAGCTGTAACTATAGTGCCATCTGGATTGTTAAAAGATAATATATCACCTTTGTTCAACACTTGGCCACAATTTAACTCTAACACTGTAGACTTGTTAGGCCCTGCACAACCTGTTATACCTCTTACTGTAGCTGGGGTTGTAACAGATAATATAATAGCAGGAGATAAAGGTGTAAAAGTTACAATACTACCACCAGGTATAGCCACTATACTTGAATGAGCCACTGGAATAGGTGGGCTTACTTCTATTAAAACCTCATTGTTTATTGTGGTAAATATATCCGCGACAATAGTACTACTTGGTACGGGGTTTGGTGTTATAAGTGAACCAACTGGATCACCTATAGTAATATTAGTAGCCTTAGGCGTTTCTATAGTTATATATTTATTTTCCCAACTTGATCCATTGTGTGTGTTAAATCTAATCTCTTGATAACCAGTGTAAGAAACAATAGCACCACCTGTGTAACCGTGAGTTACTGGTATTATATTTGTTAATGTGGGAGGAGTATATGAGACAGGGGTAACAACTGTTCCATTTTCATATTGATTTCCATCTTTCCAACCTCCTTGCGAGTATGTACCGTCTACATCAGACTCGTACATAGACACGGTAGCTCCAGGTTGTATATACAACTCTTCATCTTCATCACACATGCTTGTTGGATAAGAACCACTTACTTCATAATAAACATCTAATCCTACATTTTCTTTTGGTTCTGTTTCCCAAACAGCTGGATTTTTAGAATATGATGTTTCTTGTGTTGAAACATTAGGCGTGACAAATTCTATTGTTATAGGAGTGTCCCACTTAGCACCATCAGTATTATTTGTACCACCTATATCAGTGTAATTACAAGGTGAATATGCGCTACCAAAAGAGGTAGAGCCCGTTAAATAACCTCCAATTAAAGGTTCTCCTATCCTTTTTAATTGTGGATTTTGCCCAGGGTCAGCGGTTCCAGGTTCTATTAGTGTTAAGTTTATTCTTTTTCTTCTTTTAAAAGAAGTATCATTTGCGTTATCTACAATGTTCCAAAGCCATTTTTCATCAACTTGGTATATTTCGTACACTATACCATCTGGATCTTTCGCGAATCTAAATTTAGTTCCAATTGTTGTTAATTTGTCATAAGTGTCTTGGTGTTGTGTGGGGATTTGCCCCACAACGCTCCCCGTGTTTGGCCCAACAGTATCAAGTCCTCCAGCAATGGAAATTGTTATCTCAGAATTACCAATATCAGCACCCTTACCTACTTCAGCCATCTGATAAGCACGGTCAGTGGTAGAGCTAGAGCTAGAGCTAGGTACTTGGTCGTTCTCAATAGCGGGATCAGCATCTATAAACCACATGCCACCTATTTCTATACCTCCTCCGAATGAACCTTGATTTTGTGTAGCTGTTTGGTTGGCTAATGTTAATGTTTCCCAATCACTGTGTCTCCTAACTGCTGGAGTAAAATAAATCTGATCACAAATGTTTGTTGTGGGGCTCATATTTACAGTGTTACCATTAAAAGGAGCATCGGGAGATGTGTTACCCGAAACACCGCACGAGCTACCAGTTCCAAGACTATATGTTAATAGTCTAGGTTGTGATTGATTGTATTCCCAACCAGGATAATTTGAAAGATCGTGAGGAGTTGTGGTCCCATAATTACCTGATATAGCGGTAAACGTGCTTTCGCAATAAGTTGTGCTACCGTTTAACGCTAAACCTGTGCTATCTTTTTCAGCTGCACCGTATAGGAAGTAAGAACTCATTGTTGCGTTTGTACCCCACTTCGTGGTGTTAGTTATAGAACCTTCAAGCCCTAACACACCTTTAAGTTCAGAATCACTTTTTATTTTAATAAAAAACCTACCATCAAACTCTGGTCTATTCTCTAAAGTTTTTTGCGCTATCTCAACTGTTATATTAGCTATCATATCAGTTTCAGTTGGAGTAGTTACGTTACCGAACAAAGAGTTTAATTCATCTTTAAAAAATCCGTCTATTACAACAGTATAAAAATTATCATTTTTTTTGTCATAAGAAATATTAGAAATATTGTACCAACCTGATATAAACCCTATATCATTAGCTACAAAACGCAATACCGCGCTACTACCTCTACTCATCAACTTACCACTTAAAAGATTGTTGTTTTCGTTTTGTAAACTAGCAAATTTACTTTCATCCCACATATCTGCTGGGATTCTAATTTGACTGTAATCTGGAAGTGGTACACCGGGTAGTGAACCTGTGTGGTAAAATCCAGGACCAGCACTACCACCAACAACTTGACCAACAGCGTCAGTCACTTGAAGTTCCCCTAAAGTTTCCATAGTAGTTTTTATAAAATCTGGAGCTTCACTTTCTATAGCTAATATTTTATATCTAGGTGTAGTTTCTACAAAACCATTACTACTAGCAGTGGCTTGGTTATCTGCTTTTTTTAGTATAAGTGTTGTTTCTTCATCTACCTTGTTTCTATCTTCAGAAGGGAATGACATCCAAATACTTCTTTTATCACCATCGTATTCTTCAAAATCAGCATCATACCACCTGTCCATTGCTAGGTTATAATATTCATTTGAAACTTCCTTAACAAAATATTTAAAAGAGTGTGCCCAAGATGGGTGTGGTGACTCTACTTGTATAGTTATATCATTATCAAAAATAGCTTTAGAAGAATCAACTTTAACAATAGCTGACTCGTTTGATAAAACTGGAGTTTCTCTACCGTAAAAATCTTTATAAACAACGCCTAATTGGTACGTTCTCATTGATTTCAATGATTTAACAGGAGAATCACCTATTTCGCTAATCGTGGTAATAGCATTACTTTCTAATACTGTTTTAAAAGTTGGTTTGATAACACTACCATCCTTTTCCAAATTGTAGTTTTGTAAATAGTTACCATAAACAAGTCTGTTACCTGTTACTTCTTGGGCTAACGCTTTTCTAGGAACATTATCCCATGGACGTAGCAATTGATTAGACGCAACTGCAGCGTGTATTAAATCGTTTTTTATTTCAAAAAATCCTTTGTGACTCCCAGTACCATACGTTTTCCACTCAATATCTTCCTCATCAAATGTTTTTAAAGTATATATATTAGGCGAATCGGATTCTTTGTACAAAAGATCAACTTCAACCACATCTTTAGGTATATTAGATGGAACGAAATCTTTTACAAACAATTGCTTCAATCCGTTTGTCATACCTACATTATACCCTTCTATAGCGTCGTACTCAAACTTTTTAGGTAAAAACGCAGCTTCAGAAAAAGGCGAAAAGGACGAATACTCACCATCTTCATATTTATACCTATAACCAAATTTAGGAAATTTTAATTCATACAAAGACTCTGTACTATCTTCTAATCTTACGTACCACGTCACTCCGCCTAATCCCCTAACATAAGATTCATTTATATATAAAACTTTAACTTGCAACCCGCCGTTTGCAGCTGAACTTACCTCTATTGGGTTTTGCGGTGAAGAATCAGACTGTATTACCTTTAATCTAATTTTAACATCGTCACCTGAAAATGGTAATGGATTACCGTTAGCGTCTTCAGCTGCGTTTTGATTATCTGTTAACAATAATATATCATCAACTCTAAAATCAGCGCTAGCATCAAAGTAAGCCATGGGCGCTCCAGAATTTGGTGGATTCCATTCCATAGAAGTCATTCCGACTGGAGGTAATATATTTACACCAGAATTTGGATTATTAGGGTCAATACCTTCCCAATCATAAAAATCAGTTGTGTGAATTTTGTGCAACTCTCTAGTGTCTGGTTTAAATCTTTTAACACTATCGTGCATTATTAATTTAGGTGGGGATAATGGAGGTCTTTTTATAACAGTGATGTGTTTTTCTTGCACATACTCTTCTATACCCCATATTGTATTTTGGCTTGGGTTTAATATAGTACCATTATCTGAAAAATTACCAACTGTATTATCTTTTACAACTAACTCTGTGTGTGTTGTTCCTAACCAAGCTGTACCTGGATTAGTTACACTAAAAACTGCCGAATCGCCTGGGTGTGTGTAAGGATTTTCTAAATTAGGATTAAACACACAAGCTTTACAAACACCCATACCTGGTATTGTACCTTGTTTGCCTCTAGTGATATTAACTTTTTTAGGCTCTGTTTTTCCATCTGTCCAAAAAATCATATCATCAATAATATTAATTCCTGTTATAAGATTTTCTTTGTTGAAATTAAGAACTCGAGGAGCAAAAGCATTGACTATAGCTCTATTTGCGGAAGTAGCGGTGGTGGTGGTAGGAAAAGAAGCTGGTGGTGAGATCTCTATTGAATCTTCAGTTGGTATAGCGGTGATGATAGTACCTGGCGTAGTTGCCAACGTACCATTCACATCAATTATTTCAATTTCCATACCAATCCTTAGGCCACCAGTGTGAACCACAGGCACCTCACTAAATAAAGCATTAACACTGGGCGTTGGGTTAAAAAGTAATTCAGTTCTTACGTTATAAATATCAACCATAACTGGTAAAGTACGGTCTAACACAGAGTCGTATTCTACTATTATATCGGAAGATATGAAATTATGTCCAGCTGCTCTTAAGTGGTTATTGTTTGTTGGTAAATCTATAAACTCGTTAGATCTAGGTGGAGTCCCAGAAACTAAGTAATATATCTTATTAGTTTTATCATCTGCAATCGACCCTACACACGACGAGTAAGTGGCACTTGATAAATTACCCGTTCTATCGAAACTACCTATCATTCCAGGTGCTAAATCAGAAACCATAGAATTTCCTAAACACGTTTGCACGGAACCTACATCAGAACCATCTGAGTTTAAAATTTCAATATTTCTTGCATCTCTATACTCACCGTTTGGAACTAATCTCTCGTCGAGATCTTTGTTCATTCGGCTAGTAGTAAACGTACGTTTTAATTCAGCCATGTACTAGTGTTTTATTTGCTTAGATTTACCTCTAAGTATTTGAGTAATTTCTTCTAATTTAATATTTGACAATCTTAATTTTGCTTTTCTAGTTTCAGCAAATTTTTCTTTTTTAAACCTATTAATAATATACTCTGGAGTATTTATTCTTGTAGATAATATCCCGTAAGCTATCCATTTATATATAGCTTCTTCAGCCATTTTATGCACAATCATTTCTTCATCTGTACCCAATCCATCACTTATATAATGTAGTATGACAGTTTTACCAGACATATTTGAGCTAAAGTGAATTAAACCATTCACGCAATCTATGTAAAAAGACCCATTAACTTGAGCGTGTTGAGGATCTAACCCGTATCTTTTACCGTCTAAAGGCCAATAGGTATCATCTTCGTAATCATCATTATTATTTTCAGATGGTGTCGTTGATTTATAGTTTGACCAGGTTGTAGACTGTGGAGCTCCAGGTATTAAATTGTTTGTATCATCTCTATCTCCTACGTTTACAGTGCTGTCATCATCAATATCAAAACTATAACTACCGTCTGATTCCTGTTTTATGTTAAATGGATTTGATGTTTTAGAAGTTGGGTATAACACATGTTCTATACCAGCAGCGTCACTCCATGTTATTTTAACATAGTTAACATAATCATGTGGTAATATCATTGTTAGTGTGGGCGGTAGTGTTATTTCTTGAGCCTTACAAGATTTAAAAGTGTCAAAACTTAATTCTTGCATTGCTCTTTGAGCATGGTAAGCAACGTCTAATCTTTTAGTTTTACTTATTATTTTATCCTCGCCAACATAAGCAAACATGAATTGGTTTATAATATGATCTAAAGATGTGAATTGATAGTTGCCAAATTTATTATCTACTTCAACCGTTATAACAGCACCATCCGCTGGGGCTCCAGCGTCAAAAATTATGTGCCACCCATTAGCGTTACCCCATATAAATCTGTAGTTTGCAGTAGGAGAAGCCCCAACTCTTGGCATTAATAAATACAACTCGTTATCTATATATATTCTTATGTTTCTCGCATTGTAATGACTAGGAAATGCGTTTTCAGAATTTGCAATAGTAAACCTTGAAGTGCTACCGTCTCCGGTAAAAGATTTAGTAACACCGCTATAATATCTTTTTTGTGAACTTGTAAGTATCCCCATTTATTTATGCTTTTTCTTGTTGAATGTCTTTTATTTCTTCTTGTGCAGCTATTTGATATAAGTTTGAATCTTTTGTAACTATTCCAGCTAACTCTAATATTTTATGTACTAAGTTATTTTCTTCAGCAGGGTGTAACTCAAAATCTATAGAACTAGTGTTATCATACTGTGCGTAACCATTAACCACAACATATGCCCAACTTACAGAAACAGGTCTTCTAATATAATTACAAGTTATATCATTTACGAGCTGCGTAGACCATCTATCGCCTGGCCCAAAAACTTTAATTAAGTCTATATCTTGAGCATTTTTTCCATCTCTAATATAAACAGGACGTTTAGACCCAGGTCTAACTAACATAGTGTTTTGTGCTATTAACCATTCTTTCTCACTAATTCTCTCGACCTCACAAGGTATATTGTTACCATCTGTATACATTACATTGCTTAATCTATATATCTCATCATTTAATGGTAAAGAAGGTAAAGTTACACCGTTTAAAACAGGAATATTTTTAACTTCAAAAATGTCAATTTTCTCGTTTAAGATATCTAACATATCCGATGTTTCAGTTTCATTTCCATGAACTCTGCTAAACTTATCTACGTCATAAAAATATTGATCAAATATATCCATTTGAGCTTGGTTAGCAAATAAATTAAACTCTTGGGGTGTAACATATCCTCTTTGTTCTTTATTAGCCGCGGCTAACACTCTTTGGTATATTGTATCTACACGTATCATATTTATTTTTTGTTTTTATATGGAAAAAGCTTATTCAAAGCTTCTTTTCTTTTTTTACAACCACAATCTTTTCCGGTAGCTTCACTAACCTTATAAACTACTTTCTCTATGCCAGTTGCTTTTGTTATTTTTTCTATTGTGTCGCCTAATCCTTTAGA
>TARA_R110002012_G_scaffold59973_6_pt1 | contig 12886 bp, 9 predicted proteins | sample TARA_R110002012 | Tara Oceans TARA_R110002012 (sample SAMEA4396515) | marine metagenome | biome: Westerlies Biome; feature: [DCM] deep chlorophyll maximum layer (ENVO:01000326); material: water (ENVO:00002006), including particulate matter (ENVO:01000060) such as... | depth 40 m
TGAACAGCAAGATGGTTCCACGCGCCTGGAAAGACGCGAAGTGATGATCGGCGAACGTCGCTATGGCAATGTAGAAGTGGTCGAAGGGTTGGCAGCCAACGATTTAATCGTTTTTCATGGACTCCAATTAGCGCGGGATGGGCAGGAAGCAAGGTTGATCGGTATCGCTGATGACGAGGCCGATATACGCGCCCTGCTGGAGGCTGATCGCTAATGCGTCTTTCCGATATCTCAGTGCAGCGTCCCGTGCTGGCCATGGTGATCGCCGCGTTGATTATTGCCTTTGGCCTGTTGGCGCTCAACCGTTTACCGCTACAAGAGTATCCCACGATCGACCCACCCGTGGTCACGATCGATACTCGCTACCCTGGCGCTTCAGCAAGTGTGGTGGAAACGCGCATTACGCAGGTATTGGAAGATCGCATTGCCGGGGTAGAAGGTATTGAGCTGATTACATCGCAAAGCGAAGATGGCCGCTCACGAATAGAGATAGAGTTTGGCATTGATATGGATATCAATGCGGCTGCCAATGATATCCGTGATCGTATCTCAGGGGCGCTGCGCAACCTGCCCGACGATGCCGACCCTCCCGAGGTGACTAAAGCCGACAGCAGCGAAGAAGTGGTTGTTTGGCTTAGTTTATCTGGCGAAGAGTATTCAATCACCGAACTCACTGATTATGCTAACCGTTTTTTAGTCGATAGCCTTTCCGTTCAGCCAGGCGTTGCTCGTGTGCGCGTGGGTGGCGGCAGCGACTATGCCATGCGCGTATGGGTCGACCGTAATGCGCTGGCTGCGCGCGGGCTCACGGTCAGCGATATCGAGAATGCGCTCCGGGCCGAAAATGTTGAATTACCGGCCGGGTCACTTGAATCAGAAGATCGTCAGTTTATCGTCCGTCTCCCACGTAGCTTTGCCAGCGCCGACGATTTTAAGCGGCTCGCCCTTAACTCTCCTTTTAACCAAAGCGATAACGGCTATCGGGTGCGCCTGGCTGACGTTGCACGGGTCGAGATCGGCGCAGTGGAAGACCGCTCGGTATTCCGCTCTAACGGCGTTCCGATGGTCGGCTTGGGATTGATTATGCAATCCACCGCCAACGTCATCGAGCTTTCTGAGGCGGTACAGCAGGAGCTTGAGCGCCTACAGCGCACTCTCCCCGAGGGGATGTCACTAAGTTTGAACTATGACGCGTCGCTGTTCGTTTCCGGCGCCATTGACCAAGTGGTGATGACGCTATTGATTGCGATGGGCTTGGTGGTAGTGGTGATTTTTCTATTTTTAGGGAATCTACGCACTACGCTGGTGCCCGCGGTAACGGTTCCGATTGCCGTGATTGGTGCCTTTATCGCCCTAGCGGCGATGAACTTCTCAATCAATCTATTAACGTTGCTGGCGCTGGTGCTCGCGATTGGTTTGATCGTGGATGATGCTATCGTGGTGCTCGAAAATATTAACCGGCGCATGCATGACTATGGCGAAACCGCACTGGTCGCCGCGTTTCGGGGAACGCGACAGATCGCTTTTGCCGTTATCGCGACAACGCTGGTGTTAATAGCTGTCTTCGTCCCGCTAAGCATGCTCCAAGGTGATATCGGTCGGCTGTTTTCTGAATTTGCTCTCACGATGGCCGCCGCGGTCGCCATCTCTACCCTGCTGGCGCTGACGCTTACCCCCATGATGGCGTCTAAAATTCTTAAGCCCGGCATGCACGATAGCCGCATTGGTAGCGCAGTACAGTGGTTGCTCAGCGGCACCCAGCAGCGCTACCGAACAATGCTGGAGTGGGTGCTCAACATGCGCTGGCTAGTGGTAGCCCTGTTTGTATTGCTGATGGCTGCCACCGCCTGGCTGGCCACAGCACTCCCCAACGAATACACACCTCAAGAAGATCGTGGCAATTTTATTGTGCTGGTGAACGGCCCTGAAGGCGCTACTTTCGACTATATGATGGATTATATGGATGAGATCGAAGCCCGTATGGCTCCGCTGGTTGAAAGCGGCGAGTTGCAGCGCGTGGTGGTACGCGCCCCGCGTGGATTCGGCAATATTGAGAACTTCAATAGCGGCTTTATTATCGTCAACATGGCCGACTGGGGCAGCCGACGCAGCGCGTGGGACATTATGGACGACGTGCGCCAATCCCTTAGCACCTTACCGGGAGTGCGCGCGTTCCCCGTCATGCGACAGGGGTTTGGACAGCGTACCCAAAAGCCGGTGCAGTTCGTATTGGGCGGTGGCACTTATGAAGAGCTTGCCCAATGGCGGAATACCCTCATTGATCATGTACGAGCCAATAATCCTCGTTTGCTGGCGTTGGAGAGCAACTACAACGAAACCCAGCCGCAGCTTCGAGTAGACATCGATTATGAGCGTGCTGCGGCCTTGGGCGTTACCGTGACAGAGATTGGGAGAACGTTGGAAGTGTTGCTAGGCGGGCGCAACGTGACGCGCTATGTGGATGATGGTGAAGAGTACGAGGTGATTGTCGAGGGCGACCGAAGTCGCCAAAATAGCCCCAGAGCGCTGGATAATATCCAGGTGCGTTCGGCACGTAGCGGCGAACTGATTCCCCTGGCAAGCCTTGTTACCCTGTCCGACTTTGCGGGCGCCAGCACGCTGAACCGCTTTGATCGTATACGCTCTATTACGATTGAGGCCAACCTGGCGGATAACTATCCTCTGGGTGAAGCCTTGGCGTATTTAGAACAGAGCGTGGCGGAACTACTGCCGGAAGAGGCACAGACCAATGTGGCCGGGGCATCGCGTGACTTCCAACAAGCCAGTGGCGCCACTGCATTCCTGCTGATACTAGGCGCGCTAGTGGTCTTTTTGGTGCTCGCCGCCCAGTTTGAAAGCCTGGTTCACCCGTTTGTGATCATGCTGACGGTGCCATTAGCAATGAGTGGTGCCCTACTCGCACTGCTGTTAAGCGGCCAGTCTCTGAATATATACAGTCAAGTGGGGCTCGTGCTGTTGATTGGCCTAGCGGCAAAAAATGGCATTTTGATCGTCGAATTCGCCAACCAGCTACGCGATGAGGGGCAAGCCTTCCGAGCGGCATTAATGGAAGCCTCGGTCACCCGCCTAAGACCTATTCTAATGACCGCGGTGACCACGATGGCTGGGGCCATTCCGCTGATTATATCGACCGGGCCTGGCGCAGAATCGCGCTTGGTTATCGGTACTGTGATTATGGCAGGCGTAGGCTCGGCAACGCTGTTTACGCTCTTTGTCGTGCCCGTTGCCTACGATTTACTGGCCCGCTACACCGGTTCACCGGGTGCGGTGAAGCGTCAACTTGAAGATGAAATCGCCGACGAAGGGTAAAAACTTGGTTTATGCCATGGCGAGCGAAGCGCGGCAATCTGGTCGTCAGTACCGCCTTTATCACTGCGCTTCTAGCGACGAAAAAGGGCGCCTCGCGGCACCCTTTTTCCATTAACACGGTGGGCTAAAAAGAGAGTGGTTGGTTACTCACACTCGCCCACGTGCTCGCCTTTAATTACCGTATTCATGCTTAGCTCACCCATCGGTGACTGGGTAAAGATATCGACATTCCCTTCAATATGCTCACCCATAAAACGCATCTCGCCATCGATCGTCGCTTCGCCACCCTCAGCACGGCACACCATACTGTAGCTTAGGCCGTCTGCGTTCAGCTCCTGGTCTAGCAGCTCGCAGCCTTCTTCTTCCTCTATAAAACCAAACTCGGCGCCCTCAAGCTCTTCTTGAGTAATGCACTGGCGTTCGGTTTCGGTTTGATCCGGAATTTCCATTTCGCCGCTAACGCTGGTTTTACTAACAAACTCCCATTCACCAGGCGCTACATTAGGGGTTTCAGCCAACGCGACCATCGGAAAGGCCACTAGGGCCGCTACTGCCATGTTACGTAACTTCATCGCTACTCTCACTGCGTTGCTTTGGGAAACTGTCGATATCCTACCTGATTCAAACTTACGATGCCCTACTTGAGGATCACACTGCTACACTCAAATGTTAAAAACATACGCCACTTGGGCCGCGCCTGCTCAAGAATCCACCATCAAAAGAACCCACTATCAAAGGTCGCTAACGATGTATGACGACGCCTTGGTCAATTATGACTTTCACTGTCCCTACTGCGACACGCCGCTGACGTTTCTCATTGATGTCTCGCAAGGCAGCCATGCCACATGGGAAGACTGCCACCAATGCTGCGCGCCTATCCAGCTTCGCATCATTGTCTCACCCATGACCGGCGAACTTGACAGCGTCATGGCCGGACGCGATGACGATATTTTGTAACGCCCGCGAGCGACGAAGCGCATCATGCGTAAACCTCGCACGGTTACATGTCGGCTTTACGCAGCGCGGCTCCCCGCTTGGTCTCGTTGCGACGCATAAAAAACCACGCCAATAGCGTCGCCAGCGATACCGTTAAAATGATCAGGGTGGCCAACGCATTAATCTTCGGCGACACGCCCATGCGCACCGATGAAAAAACCACCATCGGCAATGTGTTAGCCCCAGGGCCCGAGACAAAGCTGGCAATGACCAGGTCGTCCAAGGAAAGCGTAAACGCCAGCAGCCAGCCTGCCGCCAGCGCAGGTGTAATCATCGGCAGCGTAATCGTAAAGAAGGTTTTCACCGGTGGTGAGCCCAAATCCATGGCAGCTTCTTCAATGGAATGGTCTACCTCTCTCAGCCGCGCAGCCACGACCACGGCGACGTAGGCACTACAAAATGTGGTGTGGGCAATCCAGATGGTCGACATGCCGCGATCAGCAGGCCAGCCGGTAAGCTGCGCCATCTGAACAAAGAGCAACAGCAGCGATAAGCCAGTGATTACCTCAGGCATTACCAGCGGCGCCGTTACCATACTGGACAGCGCCGTTTTCCCTCGAAAATGGCCGTAACGGGTCATGACAAAGGCGGCAACGGTGCCCAAACAGACCGCCATGCTGGCGGCAAAAAAAGCGATCCGCAGACTCGTCCATACCGCCGATAAAATCTGCTCATCACGGAACAGCGCTGCATACCAATGAGTGGAAAACCCCGCCCATACGGTGACTAGTTTCGAGGAGTTAAACGAGTACACCACCAGTACAAACATGGGTAAATAAAGAAACAGCAGGCCCACCACCAGCATGACTGTCGAAAAGTTAATTCGCCGTGTCATCATCATAATAGAGTGCTCATAAAACGCATCTCACTGTTCAAGTTCGCGGGACTGGTAACGGTGAAACCAGACAATCGGCACCAGTAAAAGCAGCAACATCACCATGGCAAGCGCCGACGCTACGGGCCAGTCACGATTGAGGAAAAACTCTTCCCAAAGGACTTTACCGATCATTAGCGTATCAGGGCCACCCAGCAACTCGGGAATCACGAACTCCCCGACGGCCGGGATGAACACCAGCATTGAACCGGCCACTATGCCTCCCATCGAGAGCGGTAAGGTTACTTTAATAAAGGTGGTAAACTTACGCGCCCCCAGGTCAGCCGCGGCTTCTAGTAATGAGTTATCCATACGCGCCAGATGGGCATACAGCGGCAACACCATAAACGGCAAATAGGCATACACGATGCCAATGGTGACCGCGAACTGGGTGTTCATCATCCGTAGCGGTGTCTCAATAAGCCCTAGTCCTATCAATAGATTATTGATGAGCCCACTATTACTTAAAATTCCCATCCAGGCGTAGATACGAATTAAGAATGATGTCCATGAAGGCAGCATCACCAACAGCAATAGCAATAGCTGCCAACGCACGGGCGCCCGTGCCATCGCAAAGGCCATGGGGTAGCCAATCAATAAACACACTACTGTCGCTATAAATGCAGTCTTTACCGATCCCCAGTAAGCGGCGATATACAACGAGTCCGACAGTAGAAAAAGATAGTTACCCAGGTTTAAAAACACATGCAGTGTCTGATCAGCGTACTCAACCAATGGCCCATAAGGCGGAATGGCGATGGCTGCCTCGGAGAGGCTGATTTTAAGTACCAACGCAAAAGGGAGTAAGAAAAACAGCGTTAACCACACGAGCGGAAACGCAATCACTGCCCGACGACCTATTTGCAGCCGTTTGAGCAGTGCAGAAGAACGAGATGGCTTCATTAAAGGCAGTCTCCTCGCGTTAAAAAAAGCCCTCAGCAACCGGACTACGCTAGCGGTTTAACACAATGGTGCTGTGATCTTCCCAGTGGACATACACGCTATCTTCCCAGGTTGGCCGATCACCGCGACGCTCTGTATTCGCCATACTGACCTTAATCATCTGGCCCGACTGGGTGCGTATGTAATAGAGCGAAAAGCCGCCTAAATAGGCGATATCGTCCACCTTCCCTTCCGCCCAGTTATATTCTGCGCTGGGTTTTTCCCGGGTTAGCCAAATCTTTTCGGGCCGAAGCGCCACCCAAACCCGCTTGTCCATCGCCTGGGTGGTAATCCCATGGTCAATATAAATGGGTCGCTCAAGCGCCGGGGCAACGATTCGACAATGGTCAGCCGCGTCTTCGATAATTTCGCCTTCGAACAGATTCACCGTTCCGACGAACTCTGCCACCATACGACTCACCGGACTTTCATAAATATCTACCGGCGAGCCAACCTGCTCAATCCAACCATCCGCCATGATGGCGACCCGGTCAGCCATGGTCATGGCTTCTTCCTGATCATGGGTGACCATGATGCAGGTAACCCCCACCTGCTCAATGATCTCGACCACTTCAAGCTGCATTTCTGTACGCAGCTTTTTATCCAACGCCCCCATGGGTTCGTCCAAGAGCAGCAGCTTAGGTCGCTTGGCAAGTGAGCGCGCCAACGCCACCCGTTGGCGTTGCCCGCCGGATAGCTGATGTGGCTTACGTTTGGCAAAACGCTCCATGTGCACCAGCTTGAGCATTTGGGCAACGCGTGAGTCGATATCTGCCTTTGGAAGCTTGTCCTGCTTTAAGCCAAAGGCAATATTTTGCGCGACCGTCATATGCGGAAACAGCGCATAAGACTGAAACATCATATTAATCGGCCGCTTGTGTGGCGGCACAGCGGTGATGTTATCACCGTCTAATATGATGCGGCCCTCCGTTGGCGTTTCAAACCCTGCCAACATGCGCAGTAAGGTCGACTTACCCGACCCAGAACCACCTAATAACGCGAATATTTCACCGCGTTTAACCTGCAAATTGACATCATCCACCGCCAGCGCATCATCAAATCGCTTACTTAAGCGCTTCACTTCCAGCACCACATCTTCGGCAAACCGTGGTGTTTTGCCTTGTGAACGTGAGGCTGAAGGAGTCGCGGGTGAAGCAGATGAAGGCTCGTTCGACAGGGGCGTAGTGACCATTCGCCACTCCCATCAAAAGGCCCGGTATTCCGGGCATTAAAAAAACAAGCAGCGAGCCAGCATGACTGGCTCGCTGTCGGATAAGTATTAGCTTTTAACGCCCGGACTTAACACGATTCCAGATACGCGTACGGGCACGCAGTACATCCTGAGGCTTTTCAGCCTGTACGTACAGGTTTTGCATGACCTCGGTTTCCGGATAGATTGACACATCGTTAATGATTTCATCTGAAAGATATTCGTTTGCCGCTAAATTGGGGTTGGCGTAACGAACATATTCAGTGATCTCAGCGGCAATTTCCGGGTCCAGAATGAAGTTAATAAACGCATGTGCATTTTCAGTATTCGGCGCGTCTGCGGGTATCGCCATCATGTCGAACCACAGCGCGGCGCCTTCTTTAGGAATGCTATAACCAATGGTGAAATCACGGCCGGCTTCTTCAGCGCGTTCGGCGGCTTGGAAAACATCACCGGAGTAACCCGCGGCCACACAAACATCACCATTCGCCAGATCCGACACATAGCGCGATGAATGGAAGTAGGTCATGTCATCACGAACAGCCGCAATAACCTCACCGGCAGCTTCCAAATCGTCCATATTTTCGCTTAGCGGGTTCAGCCCTAGATAAGCCATCGCAGGCGAAAGCATCTCATCGGCGGAGTCAAGCATGGATAAACCGCAGCCCGCCTCGCTCAAGGCGGCGGTTATTTCAGGATCAAACAGCAGCGCCCAGCTATCGACCGGCGCATCGTCACCCAAAATCTCGGTTACGCGATCAACATTATAGCCAATGCCGTTGGTGCCCCACATATAGGGAACCGAATATTCATTGCCCGCATCAATGGCTTCCAGGTTAGCCATCAGCTCAGGATCAAGATTCTCTAAATTGGGCAGCAAGTCGTGGTCAAGCGGCTGAAAAACGCCAGCTTTCAATTGCCGAGTGAAATAGTAAGTAGACGGGACTACCACGTCATAGCCAGAACGCCCAGCCAGTAACGCGGCATCTAGAATTTCGTTGCTATCATAAACATCATAGGTCACTTCAATACCGGTACGCTCGGTGAATTTTTCCAGCGTTTCCGGAGCGATATAATCTGACCAGTTAAACACCCGCACTTCATTAGCGTGGGCAGCGCTAGCCGCTGCGGCGAACGTGATAGCCGCAACGGCCGCGGAAAGTTTGTGGTGATTCCCCATCTTGACTGCTCCTATTGTCTACTTTATTTAGCCACTTTTTAGCATATTCAACATAAGTATCAGCTTGCTTTGCCAAGTATTTACTGCGGCGGCCACTACGGACGCTCAACAGTTAACCAATAGCGTAGGCCATAATACTTACCGTGCGAATTTTGCGGTGCAGGGACGAGCACCGCAAGTCAATGTGCAAAATTATTGTAGTCCGCACTATTGTCCCAATAAATATTGCCCCAACAAAGAGAGTGGGCTGTCATGCGGCGGCTGCGCCTGACAAAAGGAGTGCCTGAAACCGTATCTGAAACCAGACTTGAAACCAATGGCATATCTTTCTGGCTTTATCGATGCATACTGGCAGTTATTAAATAGCTAAAATCTATCAAAGGGATATCTATTATTAATTTTCTCCTTTAGTCGATAGCCTTTAGTATATTCTTATTTCCTAACCATTCATTAATAAAACCTGGAGACTAACTGCATGTCCTTGATCAATACAGAAGTTAAGCCGTTTAAAGCAACCGCCTACCTAAATGGCGAGTTTGTTGATGTTACCGAAGCTGATATGCAGGGTCAGTGGTCTATCTTTTTCTTCTACCCAGCCGATTTTACCTTCGTATGCCCTACCGAGCTGGGTGACCTAGCTGACAACTATGCTGAGTTCAAGAAGCTTGGGGTCGAAATCTATAGCGTCTCTACCGATACCCACTTTACTCACAAAGCATGGCATGACAGCTCTGAAACCATCGGCAAGCTGCAGTATCCGATGATTGCTGACCCAACCTTACGTATTTCGCGCAACTTTGAAGTACTGATCGAAGATGCTGGACTTGCCGAGCGCGGCACGTTTGTTGTCGATCCTGATGGTAAAATCCAAATTGTTGAGATTAACGCTGGCAACATTGGTCGCAATGCAGAAGAGCTGCTACGCAAAGTGAAAGCTGCCCAGTACGTGCGTGCGAATCCGAACGAAGTATGCCCAGCCAAATGGAAAGAAGGCGAAGATACGCTGGCTCCTTCACTGGATCTAGTAGGCAAAATCTAAACCACTACTGGCTTTTACGTCTCTCCAAGGATTCGTAAAATCCGCGGCTGACATCATTAGCTGTTGAAATAGCTAAGTGTGTGTTAGCTCAGCACCCGGGCATTGCCCGGGTGTTTTGTCACGGCTGCCCTGTTTGTTTTGTGTACTTATTTTTTATCCGCCTGCGCTTGCTCCAAACGTTTGATGGCGCATTAGCAGGAGTACACCGGGCACCTGTATTTTGCCTATCTCTGTTACCCGTGAGGAAGCTACTGTCATGCTGGACGCCAATTTAAAATCTCAGTTAAAAGCGTATCTAGAGAAAGTGACCCAGCCGTTCGAGATCGTTGCGTCGCTCGATGACGGTGCCAAGTCACAAGAACTTCTCAGTCTGCTAGAAGAGATTAGCAGCCTGAGCGATAAAATTACCCTGCACAGTGATGGTCAGGACTCGCGTCAACCATCATTTGCGATTAATCGCCCCGGTGAAGAAACCGGCGTGGTATTTGCTGGCATTCCCATGGGCCATGAGTTTACGTCGCTGGTCCTGGCACTTTTGCATGTCGGTGGCCATCCGCCTAAAACCTCTGAGGACCTACTTGATCAAATCAGAGCCCTTGATGGCGAAATGCTTTTTGAGACGTACTACTCACTGTCCTGCCAAAACTGCCCGGACGTGGTTCAAGCGCTTAATCTGATGGCTATTTTCAATCCGAACGTGCGCCATGTCGCTATCGACGGTGCGCTGTTTCAGGATGAAGTCGAGTCGCGCGAAATCATGTCAGTGCCGAGCATTTATCTTAACGGCAAGCCGTTTGACCAAGGCCGCATGACCCTTGAGCAAATTTTAGCCAAGGTCGACACCGGTGCCGCCGAACGCGATGCTAAAAAGCTAAGTGAAAAAGCGGCCTTTGATACATTGGTGATCGGTGGTGGCCCGGCTGGTGCGGCAGCGGCTATTTATTCGGCGCGTAAGGGCATTAATACTGGTGTTGCGGCTGAGCGTTTCGGTGGTCAGGTAGCTGACACGATGGGGATTGAAAACTTTATCTCTGTTTCCCATACCGAAGGTCCGAAGTTGGTCAGCGCGCTTGAAGAGCACGTAAAAGATTACGAAGTCGATATCATGAATCTGCAGCTTGCCACCTCGTTCAAAGCGGCTGAGGTGGAAGGCGGCCTACATGAAGTATCGTTTGAGACCGGCGCCAAACTTAAAAGTAAAACCTTGGTGTTGGCGACAGGGGCGCGCTGGCGCGAAATGAACGTGCCCGGTGAGCAGCAGTATCGCAATAAAGGCGTTGCCTACTGCCCTCACTGTGATGGCCCGCTGTTCAAAGGCAAACGCGTCGCCGTGATCGGTGGCGGAAACTCTGGTGTCGAAGCTGCGATCGACCTTGCCGGGATTGTCGGTCACGTCACCTTGGTAGAATTTATGGGCGAAATGCGCGCAGACGCAGTACTGCAGAAAAAGCTCAAAAGCCTGCCCAATGTCGATATTATCTTGAACGCGCAAACCACCGAAGTGACTGGCGACGGCAGTCGAGTCAATGGTTTGAATTATAAAGACCGCACGACCGATGAGAGTAAATCCGTCGCGCTGGAAGGTATTTTTGTCCAGATTGGCTTAGTACCCAATACGGAATGGCTCAAAGGCTCACCGATTGAGATGACGCCGCGAGGAGAAATCATTGTCGATGCGCACGGTATGACCTCAGTGCCAGGCGTATTCGCTGCGGGTGATGTAACTACCGTCCCTTATAAACAAATCATCATTGCCATGGGGGAAGGGGCCAAGGCTTCCCTTGGCGCTTTTGATTACTTGATCCGTAACTAACTCAAGCGGACCCAATGGTTGACCTTTTTGACGTAAAAGACCGTGACGTCGTGCCCGCTCTGAGTAGCGGGCTTTTTTATAGCGAGACAATAGCCACCGAGAAGCTCATGCTTACCGGCTAGGAGAACGCCGGAATTTCACCGACTATTTCCGGGATCGTCACCTTCACATAGCGTCCAGGCGCAGGCTCGATAATCGTTAGCTCACCGCTACCAGGATGGCGAGCAGGCACCATCTTGTCGTTATCAGCGTAGCCATGTTGAGTCATCCAGGACTGCCAATGGGGCCACCATGAGCCTTCATGCGGCGTTGCGCTTTCCAGCCATGCCTCATGAGTGTCAGGTAGCTCGTCGTTGGTCCAGTAGCCGTACTTGTTCTTATGAGGCGGGTTTACAATACCGGCGATATGCCCCGAGCCGCCTAATACAAACGTGACCTGCCCTTTGGGCAACAACGCGCCATAGTACGTACTGTTCCATTTGGCGATATGATCTTCTTTGGTGGACACAAAATAGCTCGGCGTGGAAACCTTACGCAGATCTATTTTGACGCCATCCAATTCAATACCGTTCGGCTCAACCAAACGGTTCTCCAGGTACATATGGCGTAAATACCACGCGTGGGTGCCGGCGGGTAGATTGGTGCCATCGGTATTCCAGTACAGCAAATCAAACGCGGCGGGAGTTTCGCCCTTCAGGTAATTGTTGATATAGAACGACCAGAACAAGTCGTTCTCACGCAATAAGTTGAAGCTATAGGCCATTGAGCGGCCATCTAAATAGCCTTTTAACTGCATGCTTTTTTCGATGCCTTCAACCACTTGCTCATTCAGGAACACACCGATATCACCGGGGTCCCGGAAATCTTGAAGCGTCGCCATGTAGGTGACTGATTTGATTTTGCGGCCTCGCCGGGTGCTGGTGAGGTAGGCCACTGTGGAGGCAGCCAATGTCCCGCCAACACAGTAACTAAGCAGATTAACTGACTTTTCACCACACGCTTGCTCAATAGCGTCCATCGCGCTAATGGGGCCCAACTGCATGTAGTCAGCCCAGGTGATATCGCGCTGCTCTGGGCCAGGGTTACGCCAGGAAATCAGGAACACCGTATGCCCCTGCTCCACCAGCCACTTAACCATTGAGTTGTCTTCTCGCAAGTCAAGAATGTAGTACTTATTGATCCAGGGCGGCACCATCAGTAACGGTGTTTTAAAGACCTTTTCGGTCGTTGGCGTGTACTGAATTAGCTGGATCAGTTCGTTTTCATACACCACCGCCCCAGGGGTCACCGCAATATTGTCGCCCACGCCAAACGCGCTGCGATCGGTCATGCGAACGTTAATTCCTTCTGCTGAGTTGGCTAAATCTTCGCGCAGACGGGCCAGCCCCTCAACCAGGTTTTCACCTTGCGTTTCAAGCGTTCGACGCATGACTTCAGGATTAGTGGTGATAAAGTTGGTCGGCGCCATAGCGCTCACCAGTTGGCGCGCATAAAACGTCAAG
>TARA_R110002012_G_scaffold528_2_pt1 | contig 12877 bp, 16 predicted proteins | sample TARA_R110002012 | Tara Oceans TARA_R110002012 (sample SAMEA4396515) | marine metagenome | biome: Westerlies Biome; feature: [DCM] deep chlorophyll maximum layer (ENVO:01000326); material: water (ENVO:00002006), including particulate matter (ENVO:01000060) such as... | depth 40 m
AATGTCCTCAATCCCCTCCTGAAGAAGGTATGTTTTCCATTTGTCGGGTGGACGTAAATACATCAACTATAACTAGTTTTAAACTTCGCTTAATGTCTTATTTATCACTCGACCGGAGTTGCTCAGGGAGATTGGTGATTCTATCGTAGTCATCCTCGACCCGAACATAGTCACTAGTTCCGGACTGCGAGACTTCCACTATTCTGACTCTTCCTGCCTCTGCGCAAAACCGATGGATCTGTCCGCTAGGCAAATGAAAAGCTTGATTGGTTTCCACCGTTATTGTTTCAATCTCCCCACCGGAGACAGTGGGTCCAGATTCAATTGTCAGGGTGCCCTCAAGAACACAAATGCTATGGGTGCGGTATCTGTGATACTTTCGGGAGAGGCGATGTCCTGCCTCGATAGTTAAAAACTTTCCTTTATAGTACGGTGTGTCTGCCCACTTCTCTTCAAGCCCCCATGGCTTTTCAACTCTACTTACTTCTCTCATCTTTTATCCTTTTAACAATCGCGATCGGTCCTGGCTTAAACGTGTGGCAACCGCGGGTAGGTCGCCTACAACAATATAGGTTTCTGACACAGTTCCCGCGTGACAGGTAACTGCAGTGAAGCTATGGTTTGTATCAAGGTCGGGCGGTAGCCTACCTTCATGAAGCATCTTGGTATAACCAGCAGCTTCTCGTAGATTAACTACATGTTTTTCATTAATCCACACCTCTTTAAGCTCAAACTGAGGTATCGCTGTGCGCTCCATACGCGGATTCTTGGTGGTTGTGTTAACTACCTCTATAAACCTAATCATTATTTCTCTCCAAGACTATAGACATGTCGCGCGCTTACGGTCCACACCTCACCATCACAATAAACACTGAGGTAATCGTCGTGTGCCGGGGAGGCTTCAGCGACGACGGCTATTTTAGGACTCTCGGTCCGGTGAAATCTAAGAGGAATATTTATCTGCGCGCCATCGCTAGTGCAGTCAAGTAGCTCAACTGCTTGGGGAATATGTATGAGATCCCCTATCATGTAATCTGTCTTCATCTAGTCGGCCCCAAATGCTTCAGCCTCGTAAGCGGTTTCTTCAGCCTCAACGGGAAGTTTTCCCTTTCTCTTCTGAGTGCGGTAGTCGTCATAGCCTTCAATAATTTCAGTGCATTCTTGAAGGCGTGTGTCCACAGCAAGGAGGGCTTTGCGGAAGTCATCGATCATATCCAATACTCTGATCGTATTGGCAGGAGCTTCGTCCGAGCCGCTCGTGAGTTCTGTCTGAACCGCCTGAAACATATCAATTGCATGCTTCATGTCATCCTGTGACAACCCTAGAATTTTAGCTGTCTCTGGTAATATATCTTCTTCTTCTACTGTATAGCCTAGCTTGACTCTCATCGTTTGATCTCCTAAAATAATGCTGACCATGCGGTCTGAACTAACAGACCTACTACTGACCCGCCAACAATCCACATTAAGCGGGAGTTGGTACTCTTCCATGTCTCTATGTGCTGGATCCGTATGTCCAATTCTTTGAGGCGCGCGTAGAGTCCCGAGTCAGGATTATAAACCGCTTCCTTAATCTTGTTGATGTTCTCGGCAAGCTCATCTTGCTTGTCCAGAAGGGTCTGGACTTTAGAAGAAAGCTCGATCATCATAACGGTTAGTTTTTGTTGTTCTTCTTCGCTCATTGGTATCACCCCTTCACTCACCTAAATAGAACTAGACTTCTATAATGGCATGCGAAGTTGTGATTAAAGTTCCGGCAGCAGACGCAGCATTTCTAAGGGCTGTGTTTGTAACCTTCACTGGATCGATGATACCAGCCTCTAGCATATTTGTCATCTCGTCGTTCCGAAAGTCATAGCCTATGTCGCCCTCAGCTGTCTCTACCATATTAAGGATAAGATCCCCGGACAAGCCACAGTTGGTAGCCATCTGGCGAAGCGGAGCAGTGATAGCCTCGCGAACAATATCAACCCCAAACTGCTGATCTTCGTTCTCTACTTGAGTCTTATTCAGCACATATGCACTACGGACCAGAGCAACGCCCCCGCCACTCACAATACCTTGTTCCTGTGCGGACTTAACTGCTTCCAGTGCATCTTCAATGCGATGTTTCTGTTCGATCATCTCCACCTCGGTGGATGCGCCGACACGGATAACAGCAACGCCAGAGGCCAACTTCGTAATTCGTTCTTGAAGTTTGTCGCACTCGCGCATATCTTCAGTCTCGGTCATCTCTACCTTAAGCAATTCGATACGGCGGTCGATCTCATCGATGTCGCCCTTACCGCCAATGATCGTAGTGCCATTCTTTGTGATGTCGACTGAGCGAGCTTGACCAAAGTCAGCTAGCTTAATATCGCGCAGGGTTGTCTCGGAGTCACGGGAGAAGAACTCTGCACCAGTAGAGAGTGCTAGGTCCATCAAGACATTACGCCGGCGAGCCCCATAGAATGGTGCCTTAACTGCAGCAATCTTCATTGAGCCTCGGACTGTATTCATAATAAGTGCAGCTAGGGCTTGACCCTCAATCTCTTCGGCTACAATAACCAGGGGTCGACCGTCGCGTGATACAAGCTCAAGCGCTGGAAGGATCTGATCTACCGCGTCGATCTTCGTGTCCGTGACCAGTACTAGAGGTGTCTCATAGTGGACAGCGGCACGGCGCTCGTCGGTGACGAATGCGCTAGCTGCATAGCCAGACTCCAGGCGGAACCCCTCGATTACGTCAAGGGTGGTGTGGACCGTCTTAGACTCTTCAATAGTGATGGAGCCGTCCTTGCCAGCTTGGTCAACAGCGGTCGCCACCAGCTTACCAATAGTCTTATCATTGTTAGCCGAGATGGTCGCAATGCTTTCTACATCCTCTAGGGTCTCAATGTGAGTTGCGTTGTCAGTTAGTTTACTGGTTATCCGCTGGACTGCTGCATCGATACCGCGCTTAAGTTCGGTGGGAGAAGCGCCGGCAGTAATGTACCGTTGCGCCTTTACAATAATAGCACGTGCCAGAACGGTGGCTGTTGTTGTACCATCGCCAGCCATGTTGTTAGTCTGGGCTGTGGCTTGCTTGAGGATCTGCGCTGCAGCATTCTCGAACTCGTCGTCCAAATGAACGAACTGGGATACAGTAACCCCGTCCTTTGTAATGATTGGTTCTTTTCCTTTTTGATGAAGGATAACATTTCGACCCTTGGGTCCTAGTGTGGTGGCCACATTATCAGCCAACTTGTTCACACCATCTAATACTTTCTGACTCAGACCTGTACGGTCATCAAACTTGCACGTGGGCACACGGCACCTCTCTTTCGTATATTGTTATTATAACACAGATGTTTAGAATGTCAAACTATTTTTCACTTTTAAGTTCAGTCGTCTTCTCTTCAATATCTTGGGCGCTCGCGATTGCTGTCACAGCTTTCTTGTTGTCCTTCAAACCGCCGGCGAAGAAGCCATTAAGGTTGTCGGACAGACTCTTCAATGAGGTGAATACACTAAAGATCTCCTGGTTGAGCATCTCAGACACCTGTGTGAGCATCTGCTCCACATAGGCACCACCGATTCGAAGTTCACCCAGATACTCAGCGTTAACAGGATAGCTATCACTTGTGGCTTGATTAGCATTAAGATCCCACTGCGTGATACCGCCTGCTCCTCCAACTACCATGCCGTAAGTGTTCTTAAGAGCCTCAATCTTACCCGCTTCGTCTAAGCCATTATAGTAGCTACTCACCTGCTCGCGGTTGGCAACCATTTGGTCATTGTATTCCTCGTTGCCTTTAAGTTTACGAGGGGATTTAACACTCAACCAATCCACATCCCTAAGAGCGCCTTCACGTGCCTTGGCAACTTCTGATGAACCAAAGCTGTCAACCATAGTGTCATGAGTGGTTTTGATATCCTTAGCCAGGGTTTTAATAAATGCCACTACTCGCTGCTTTGCAGCATTGCTTTTGATATCCTTCCAGGCAGACGCCTCACTATATTTAGGCAGGAACACCTCATCAAAGATGAATTGCTGGAGCTTGCCTACGGAGCCCATTTTAGTGTATGCTAGACCATTCCAGTTCTTCGCAAACAAATCTTTACGACCTTCGTTGGCATACTGCATTAACTTGAATATACCATCGGGCCCATTTACAAACTTATCTAATGAAAACCCTGGATCAATCTGCTGCATCGCTTCTGATACTTCAATGTTGTCTAGCCCTGACCTCACAACCTTGAGGAGTTCTTTTTCTAGCTCTTCATTGGAAGGCACTCGGTCGGCGCTGGGAATCTTGTCTGCGATTCCCTCACCTCCAGCAATCATGGATGCGGGCATCTTCACAATGTCTGGATGCATAGAGTTAAGCATAATATCGACAATGTTATCGAGGGTAATGTCGAACTGGTAGAGTTTAATCTCACCCTTCTGATCTAGACCCTCTCCGCTCAGGATCTTAATTCCCGAGATGTAGCGCATTGCGCGTCCTTGCGGATGGTTAAACTGGGGTGCGGTAATGTCACCTACGAGGTCGCGCCATGAGCCACCTACATGAAGATTAGTATACAGCTTAAGAGAGATTGGAGTTCCATCGCCTGTGATAAAGTCTGCAATCGTACCTGTGTTCGCCGGGACCTGTTGTCCGTCTAGTAATACCGCAAGAAAGGATTCAAAACTAAACCCAGCAGAGGCAGCATTAAAGTTTGTCACCACCTTGGTAAGTGTTTTATAAAATACCAGATAGGAAATTAACTGCGAAATTGCCTCAGCATTATTAGAGGCGTTAGCCGTCACCATCTGAGGACCTGCGGGTCCATAGAACTCCTGAAGGGATTTGATCTGCTCCTCGAACGATGCACCCGGGGAACCGATATTGTCCAAATACTGCTGGAGCAACGCGCGTTGTTCACTGGGGATGTCAACACCTTCTTCTGTGGTGCTTACATCGGACCATCCAATCTCTGAGATTGGAATGTCGGGAATCATTGACCAGTCGAATCTTGCCTTAGCCGGCATATCGGTCTGCTCAGTTATTAAGAGCTTCAGTACCTCGTTAATAAGGCTACTGTTATCGTCTTCGTTGCGGTAGAAGTCTTCTACTAGTGCATCAATATTCATGGTTTATCCTCAGGGTCCAGTACTAATTAGATGATTTCATCCACAAGACCCATTTCTAATGCGTCCTCGGCGGAGAAAAATTCATCGGTGTTCTTCGAAAGCATATTGTAGATTTCCCCTACGGAGAGATCTGTATTGTCGGCAATCGCTTGGACCATCATATCCTCTACTACTTTCATCTCCTGGAATGTGGTTCGCATATCGGGCTGCGTGCCAGACGCACTAGTAGAGCAGTGATGTATCATCAGTCGAGTGTTCCGCCCGATGTAACGCTTCCCCTTGGTGCCATTAGCTAAGAGGGGTACTGCCGCAGAATAGATCTTGCCAAAGCCAAACGTGGCAATGTCTCGATGGATCTTCACAATGTTCATAAGGTCATAGACACCGAACATGTCATTGACAGACCCACCCCCGGAAGAGATATAAAACTCAATGTCTTCATCCTCTTCATCAAAGTCATCTACAGTGGCGCGGATCCTGCCGGCGTTAAACTGTAAGAGTGCCATGGCTAGGTTCTGTGCGGCAGTTTCAGTAAGGTCTCCACCGAGCCCCATCATTGGAGGTTCTTCCTCTCCGATGGCCGCCATTACCTTGGCTACCTCTTCGGCACTAAGCTCTTCTTCTGTCTGTTCTTCGTTAGCAAAAATCATTTGGTTCTTTCTCCTGGTAGAGCATCACGTAAAAAACTCACCGCTTCCTTCCAATTACTGAAAGGCATCATGGTGCGAAAATTACGTGGTGCACGACTCACTATGGATACTATAACTGAGTCCTTCCAGTTTGTCAAGAACTGATCATCAACTTCTTGAAACTTTCGCATCTGTTCTGGTGAAAAACCAGATTCTTTCATTTGTTTATATTTGACTTGCCGCAGGAACTCAATGTCTTCGGTCAGCTTTGTTAGCATCCAGATAAGATGGATCAGAGTTTCGCGAACCATGCGCCAAAGGTGGACTACTTCTAGAAACCGGGAGATAAACACACTGGCAAAGATGCCGCATGCGAATCCTAGGACCACAAATATCTGCAGCTCCTGCATTGTTACTTCATACATAATATATCCAAACTAAAAAGGCTGTGGGGATTAACCCACAGCCTCTAGTATATGTTAGGAGCGCTTGTAAGTCAAGCGTTATTTTTACTTCTTAGTAAGAGCGCTCTTCAAGATGCGTGCGGCAACACGCTTAGTGATCTGCTCTACAAGGTCATCAGTAGCTTCAACAGCTTCCTGAGTTGGAACTGGGTCACCAGCTTCACCCTTTGCTCGGCGTGCACCGCGCATTTCCTTGCGTCGATCCTTCATGCTCTGCTTCTTACCAGATTCCTTGCCATCTTTGGCGCCCAGGTGCTCGTCCTCTCGGTCGTCAGCACCCTGCTTCTTCTCTTCTTCCATATAGTCGCGCTTGGAGCGCTCTTCGTCGCCCTTGTTGCCACCATACTTCTGGCGCTCGTCCAGATCATCGTCGGCGTGCTCACCTTCTTCCATGTAATCACGCTTCGAACGACGCTCGTCGCCTTTGTTACCACCATACTTCTGGCGCTCCATGAGGTCGTCGTCAAGATCGACATCAAGTGCATCATCGGCAACGTCCAAGTCGAGGTCAGCCTCTACTTCGTCGTCTACAACAGCGGAAACCTCTTCGCCTGTTACAGCTTCGAGTGCGTCCTCAAGAGCAGAAAGAAGATCTGCAACCGAGATCATCTTGCCACTAGCGTCATCACCAGCGTCAAGCTCGTCGGCCTCATCGTCGGCTACTTCGTCTTCATGACCAAGCTCGTCCTCAGTGGCGTGGAGTTCTTCCTCTTCGTGTGCATCCTCCTCAAGCCCATCGGCGGCACCAGTGCCTCGACCGTGACCTCGGCGTGCGCGCTGAAGGTTGGGGGTTGGATCACTACCGGTACGTACCTCTTCGAGGTCCTCGGTTGTGTTCTCAGTAAGACCCTCTACAAAACCCGGGGTCAGTGGTGCTAGCTTAGCCAGCTTCATGAATTGGCGAACCTGTGATTCGCTCAAGAGTGTTTTCTTCGACATCTTCGTTTAATCTCCTAACATTATCGCGAAATATGCTATCTTTAAATAGTATTTTCCCTCTTCAATGTCTTTTTTAATTTCTGTAGAGCAGCATCAACGAGCTGCTTTGCACGTACCGTGCTTATCTGGTGGCGCTTACCTATCTCTTCCAAAGTCATCGAACCATGTTTCTGGATCGCAATTGAAGTACAATTATTGTCCTCTGGATATTCTATGTATAACCGACAATCGGTTTGTTTACATACTATCTTTTTTAGGTAACATTCTGCTGCACAATTTTTCATAATTCTGGTAAATCCTCTTCTAGTATATCAAATATGTTTTCAATCTCTTCGTCTGTGAGAGCCAAATCCTTGAGGAGTTGGTCTCCCTTCTTTCTCAGCTTACGAGATTTATTAACCTTGTGTTTAGCTTGAACTTTCTTGTTTATTTTATAGTCGTCCAGGAACTCCATAAATAATTTATCTTGTCCCAGGTACGACTCTACACACATTCTAAAAAACTCCGACTGAGTTTTAATATCATCATAGTACAGGCGAATCTTTAGGTCTTCATGCAATTTAGAATGAAGTCCAAAGGAAAGTACTGAATGTGTTTTTGGTATTGGTTTCATCGATTTAAAATATGAGTAGCACTCTCAGTCTGTCCGCTAGAAGTCTGTCGAACAAACTCAGCTTTGGCTTGTAGTTCGATAATAGACCTCGCGCCGGAATAGGATAACCCACTGCGGATGCCCCGTTCTAATTCGGCGAGGACATCTCCCACAGTTCCCTTGTATGGAACAGTAGTGGCGATTCCTTCTAGCGAAGCTGTCTTACCTCGCCAGTCAATCTGTGCATCCTTGCTCGCCATTCCTCGATAAGCTTTAAACTTACCTTTACGAGTGTTTAGGATATCTCCAGGAGTTTCATCAGTACCGGATAGCAAAGACCCAAGCATAACAAAGTCAGCACCAGCTGCCAGAGCCTTAACAATATCGCCCGAGTTTCGGATTCCACCGTCAGCAATGATGGGGACGTCCCGGTCTGACTTCGCGCAATCAAATATTGTTTGAAGTCCTGGCATGCCATGGCCAGTCTGAATCCTAGTTGAACAAATAGAACCGCCACCAATATTGCAACGCACACTATCGGCTCCCCAATCGACCAAATCATTATAACCTCCTAAGGTGGCAACATTGCCAGCCATAATATGTATCTTGTCACCAAAGGTGACTCGTAACGAGCGAAGAGCTTCTTTCACTAAGGTATGATGACCGTGAGCTACATCAATACACAGTACTGCTGCTCCACTAGTCACAAGCCCGGCTGCTCTTTCTAAATAGTCCCCAGAGGTTCCTATTGCGGCGCCGGCAGTGCGCTGACCCTGGTCGTATACCTCAGCAACCATGGCTGCTTGTTCCTCGATAGTATTATATCGATGGATGATCGCCACCCCGCCAATGTCATGCATCGTGATCCCCATTGCAGCTTCAGATATGGTATCCATAGGGCTGGCAATGATGGGTATCTGCATCTCAATGTTGCCTAGACGGCTGCTTATACTTACCTCACTGCGGCTTTTGATGTCCGAGTATTGTGGTACGAGCAATACATCGTTATATGTTAGTGTTTCTCTCATTGTTCTTTCTCCACTGTCTGCCTCACTAGGTTCCAACAGTCTGGGCATGCCATGCGGACGCGACCCTCAATAACAGAGACATGCCAACTGCTAACAGTTTCTTTTGTCCTCTCAAAGGGCGTGGTGCAGACACAACATTCCTGTGGGTGATCGAGAAAGGCAGCTGTCTTTTTCTTTAAGGCAGCCTCCGCATCTCGTCTCTCCCGTTTCTTTTGCCCGGGCTTGATTCTCCTAATCTTCTTCATAGTATTTCGTCAACGACTCCTAGACCTAGAGCTTCCTCGGCGGTCATGTACCAATCAAGCTTATTCTTAAGAATCTGCGTTAGCTTCTTTTTAGGAATGTTAGTCTTCTTGAGAGTAATGTCCTCGATAACCTTCTGGAGCTTCTTTGTCTGTTCGAGACTCTCCTCTAGATCCTGGACCTTACCGCGGAAGCCGCTTGATACCTGATGGTACAGGGGTGTCGACAACTCGTAAGCGAACCTCTTGTGTCCGCTGATTAGAATCATGAACCCGCAAGACATCGCACAGCCAGTTACAATAGTGTGTACGGGCGTCACGCTCTTATCTATAACGCCGAGCAAGCCGAAGCATTGGTAGACAGCTCCACCATAGGAATCAATATAAATCTGGATGGGCTTCGGCACATACTCAATATCGTTGATACCATAAAGCTTCTTAAGGTAATCATCACTCTTGTTGATATCGATAATTGCCTTGGTTAGTTTATTCATCGACTCTTGATTTACCTGTTCTGGCAAATACAGAGTTCGAGCCTTAGGTTTGGGTAGTGTAGTGCTCATTTACCTGTGCTTCCTAGTGCGCCGTCACCACGATTAGAAATTGTGATGGGATACCAATCATAGAGATCGGGGGTTGCACTTGCTACAAAGCGAGCATGGACTACGGGAACAACGACGGCTTGGGCCACTTTGTCACCAGGTTCGAGATACTGTGTTTCCTTGCCCGTGTTGTGAAGGTTAACAAAGACTTCGCCTTCGTACCCACTGTCAACCACGCAGGCGCCAACCAATAGCTGACGCTTGTAGGCAACTCCGGATTTGTTTTTAACTTCCATCATATATCCATGTGGAATCCCAAAGGTGCACCCGGTAGGAACTAATACACTAGTTCCCGGTTCAATAGTTAACACTGTTTCGGACTTCTCGCGAGGTGTCCAACGTAAATCTAATCCAGCATCGCTGGCGTTTGCTCTAAGCGGGGGATATTCATCTCCCCGGAGCATATGGTATTGCAAAATCATTTTTATATCTCCTCTGGTGATTCTGAAAAAATTATATTAAGGGTATCTGTGCCTAGAAAGCGGCGTAGATATTGTTTCCACCCTTGTTCATTGCCTAACTGCATGAATAAGGCATTGTTGTCATAGGCGCGGAAGTTCCATTTATTCACTTCCCGCATAATGTCGACTTTGTTGACGATAAGATCGGTGACTCCATTGACATCTACCGCTCGTTTAAGCTTCTTGATGTTAAGCCAATTGCACTGGCGCGGTCGACCCGTTGTTGCACCGAACTCATCGCCTAGTTGCTGAAGCAGATCGAAGACTCGACCCTCACCGTGGAACTTCTTTGTTCCAACATAGGTCTCGTAAGCCTTCGTCACCCCGTAAACTCGCCGGATCGACTGCGGCGGGATACCGTTTAGGAGCGCTCCTGCAGTCGTACAGTGGCTTGAGGTGACATAAGGGTAGTCTCCCCAGTCTACGTCCAATCCGTAGCCTTGAGCGCCCTCACAGAGGATCGTGGTATCGGTAAGGTTTCCGTGGAATTCCAGATACAAATCGATAAGATAGGGTTCCAGGGCAGGGATAGCTTCCGCTCGCATGCCGGTACGGTTGTACTTATCGCGGTATGCTGGTCCATTCCCTTGTTTGGTGGTCCCGATCGAAACGTCTTCGGAGTCTTCTGAGAGGTGGGCTTCCGTGATAATGTGGGCATTGTTGGCAATATAAACCAACCCTTCGGTATCAATACCCGCTTCTTCAAGCATCTCTAGCTCGCGGAAGAACTGTTCTAAGTTAACGACGCAACCACTGCCAATAATGGACTTGACACCAAAGAATACTCCTGCTGGAATATGGTGTGTAACAAACTTCTTGCCCTTATGGTAGATCGTGTGTCCTGCATTGCATCCGCCATTAAAGCGAAGACAGTGAGTATACTCACCCGACCTCAAGAGGTGGTGGGTTACTTTTCCTTTGCCCTCATCACCATAAGACAAACCTATAACAACATCTGTAATCACTTTATACTCCTATGCTAGCAATCTTAAGTTTCGTCGGATAGACCTTGTGGAGAATCCCCATGTCTGGTCATAATCCAATCGAGCCATATACGGTCGATTAACAAAGATTCTATCCTTACCTTCTACTATACCCCAACAACGGAACTTTGTCAACACTGAATTGGAATCAATTACTGCAACAATCCAATAAGGCTTTCCGTTCTTAGTCTTCTTCTTGATAATCTCCCGCGGGATGAACCATACCAAGCCCAGGTCGGGGTCATAGTCTGAAACGGGCGGCACACAATAAGTTTCCAGTTTGGTACGCACAGCGTCGGTCATCACCAGATGCATCGGGAAGATGCCAGTGAGCGTAGTGAGATTGTCAATCTCCTCTTCGACCGAAAATTCGCCTTCGTTGCGATATTCCTCAATGTTTTCCAGGAACTTCTTCTTACTATACACCCGATCCACAGCGCAGGCCGACCAGAAATGCTTACGACCCGAGAATCGTTCGTCAATGAGGCTATCCATAGCCCCCGAACGTACGAGCACATCAAGTGCTTTTTTGTTTAGTTTTGAATAAACAATGTTTTCATTGAATAGAAAGTCCTCGACATCCGTAAACGGTCGATTGTCCACAATCTGTGCGATAGCTGCATCACCCAATCCCTTGAGTCCACTCAATGGCTGGTATAGTCGCTTAGGATTGTCGGGATCAATCTCCCACACAAACGACGAAGTGTTTACGTCTGCTTCCACAATCTCAAAGCCGTTCTGCTTCGCGATGTTGATTGCCTTCTCCTTGCGCTTCTCGGGTTCCTTGTCCAAGAACGATGCCATCCACTCTACTGGGTAGTAGTTGTAGAGCCATGCGCACTGGAACGAGATTGCCGAGTACGAGATAGCATGCGACTTGTTGAAACCGTAGCCCGAGAAGTACTCGAATCGTTCCCACATGTCCTCTGCTTCATAACGGCGAATGCCCTTGTCGACACACCCGGTGATAAACTTATCCTTGAGCTGGTTCTTGAGCTTTGCGCCCTTACCCGTGCCCTTCTTCGTCAACACCTTTCGGAGCATGTTGCCCTCATCTAGGCTCAAGTTCTTCCCGAGCTTGTGAGCGAGCAATGCGATCTGCTCTTGGAAGATGAGGAACCCGTATGTCTCTTGCGTTATGTCCTTCACATGGTCATTGAGATAATCGATCTCGTGCGGCATGCTCTTAGCTTGGATGTATTGCTCGTGTACGTTGGCTGAAAGCGGTCCCGGACGGTAGATCGAAGTGATGGCTGAGATGTCAACTAGGTTCTTCGGCTTTGCGTTTGAGCAGAATTCTTGCGCTCGCTGCTCTGTAAACTGAAAAATACCGGCGAAGTTTCCCTTCTGGAAAATATTCCTATACACCTGGGCGTCCTCAAAATTCATCCTGTCCGGATGGAGATGCTCGTCGTAGAATTCCTTTACGTCCTCGAACGTTGGATCCGGGTTGTCGTGATGTCTCTTGAGGATGTGGCGAATCGCACCCTCAATCATTCGAAGTGTTGAGAGTCCCAACAAGTCAAACTTAATGAAACCAAGCGGTTCCAAGTGGCGAAGGTTCTGTCCTTCGGACCACGGGGATTGTCGGACACCGCCCGAACTAATGATCGGCATGTGTTCGTTCAAGTCATCGGCGATCAATACACCGCCGGCGTGGCGGGAACAGGAACGAACCTGCCCAACCAATGCCTCAACGTGAGTCTTGATGTGTGGGTACTTTACTAGGAACCCGCGTAGGGAAGGCGACAGTTCCATCACCTCTTCCCAAGTCGGAGTATAGACACCCGCCTTGATACCATGCTTTGCTTTGGCTGCCGGGGTTGCCTCAAAGATCAT
>TARA_R110002012_G_scaffold5133_11_pt1 | contig 12876 bp, 11 predicted proteins | sample TARA_R110002012 | Tara Oceans TARA_R110002012 (sample SAMEA4396515) | marine metagenome | biome: Westerlies Biome; feature: [DCM] deep chlorophyll maximum layer (ENVO:01000326); material: water (ENVO:00002006), including particulate matter (ENVO:01000060) such as... | depth 40 m
TTTCCAATGTGGCGTTGGCCGAGCGGGTCAATTTAAGCCCTGCGGCCTGTTTACGACGCGTGGAAAGGCTCAAACGAGACGGCGTGATCAGTCGGATTGTGGCCCATCTGGATCCGGAACAACTTCAAGCGGGTATGGTGGTGTTGATCGGGGTGGTGCTGGATCGCTCGACGCCTGAATCCTTTGCCGCCTTTGAAGCTGCGGCTCAGAAAGTATCAGGCTGCATGGAGTGTCATGTGGTCACAGGAGAGTTTGATTACTTCATGCTAGTGCGCACACGGGATAGCCAGAGCTTCAACAAGCTACATGCCGAACAGCTCCTTTATCTACCCGGTGTGCGTCAGATCCGATCATTCATGGGACTGCGTGAAGTGGTCTCGACTCACAAAGTAGTGGTTTAGTCTTTGGGAAAACGAGCTTCCAGCTCGGTTACCTGCTCAGATGTTAGCGCTCGCGGGTTTTCACCGCGCAGCAGTAGGTAAAGCTTGGCGGTCTCTTCGAGCTCTTCGGTGGCATAAACCGCCGCTTCGAGATTTTTTCCCGCCACTACCGGGCCGTGGTTAGCCAACAGGACGGCACTGTGTTTGCCGGCTAAGCCCCGTACTGCATCGCCCAGTCTTGGGTCGCCGGGAATGTGGTAAGGCACTAGCGGTAACTTACCCACTCGCATTACGTAATAGGCAGTTAGCGGCGGAATACAATCACAGGGATCCACACCTGGCAGGCACGAGACCGCTACCGAGTGAGTAGAGTGCAGATGTACGATAGCGCCGGACTGCGGGCGCTCTTCGTACATCGCCATATGCAGGAACTGCTCTTTGGTGGGCGTATCACCGCCAAGTAGCTTTCCTTGAGTATCCAGGTGCGAGATACGCGCAGGATCCAGTCGTCCCAGGCAGGCGTTGGTCGGCGTCATCAGCCAACCACCATCATTCAAACGCACGCTGATATTACCGCTTGAGCCCATAGTGAGTCCGCGATCGAATAGGGATTTACCCAGCGTACTGATCTGCTCACGTAGCTGATTCTGGTCGTGAGCACTCATGTTAATACCTCAAATGCGCGTGTGAAAAAATCGACGCCACCAAAGTTGCCCGACTTCAGGGCGAGCGACAGCGGTGCTTCTTGGTCAGTTAGCGGGGCTTGGGCCCAGGGCACTCCGGGGTCGATCTGCTTACCGATGCGCAGGGTGGTAACGCCCAACGCGGAAACCACAGCGCCTGAAGTTTCACCACCAGCGACCAGCAACCGGCCTACACCTTCGTTAACCAGTGTGATTGCTAATCGGCTCAACGCTTCTTCTACTACCTCGCCTGCACGCGCCACGCCTAATGCATGCTGAGCAGCCTGCACGTTTGTTGGATCGGCGGAGGCGTAAATCAGTACTGGCGCTTGTTCAGATAACCGCTGCCGAGCAAAAGCCAGCGCCTGCTCCCACTGTTGACTGTCTTCCGAGAGCGATAAAGGATCCAGCGCAAAGCCGCTGTCAGGATGTTTGGCTAGAAAATCAGCCACCTGTGCCAACGTAGCGCGAGAACAGCTGCCGGAGAGCACCAGCGCACCGCCCGAGGCAGGAGATAAACGGTCAGGCTCAGTGATTGTGGCTAACCAACCCTGGGCACGGTACTGGGCGGGCAGCGCCTGCCCTAGACCCGATCCACCGGTAACTAAAGGTATTGATACCGTAGCTTCAGCCAAAACCGCAAGATCCTTTTCGTCCAGCGAGTCGCAGATGACATGGCGAACGCCTTGCTCTGCCAATGCTGACAAATGAGCGCGCGTTGCTGCTGCACCTTGGGCAAGCACCGTATGCTTCACCAACCCTACTGGATGCTGCGTTTGTCGGGAGAGCACCCGGACCAGGTCAGCATCGGTCATTGGAGTCAGTGGGTGGTGCTGCATACCGCTATCGTTAAGTAAGCGGTCACCCACAAACAGATGGCCTTGGTAGACCGTGCGGCCATTAATTGGGAAGGCGGGAACCATCACAGTTTGAGGCGCTTCTAACGCTTCCAGTAAGGCATCCGCAACTGGACCAATATTGCCCTGGTCGGTGGAGTCAAAGGTGGAGCAGTACTTGAAGAACAACTGCCGGGCGTCCTGCTGGCGAAGCCACTTAAGGGCAGTGAGTGAGTCCGCAATGGCTTCGTCCACCGGGCTGGAACGCGATTTCAGCGCCACGACCACCGCATCGATATCGGCGAGATCGATGTCTTGCTGGGGCACGCCAATCACCTGTAGGCAGCGCATGCCACCGCGCACCAGGTTATTTGCAAGATCCGTGGCCCCAGTGAAGTCGTCGGCAATAGCGCCTAATACAATTGTCATACGTTGCGTCCGTTGTCAGGGTTCAGGGAGTGGCGGCTTTCATGCGAGCGCGTTTAATTAGTGGCGAGATAATCGTCACTGCCAACAGTAGTGCTGCAATGGCCAGCAAGGTGGCGCTAATGGGGCGGGTGAAGAAAATCGAGATATCCCCTTGGGACATCGATAATGCCCGTCGCAACTCGCTCTCTGCGATGGGCCCGAGCACCAAGCCTAAAATGATAGAAACCAGCGGGAATTTTAGTTTTTCCAGTAAGTAGCCCATGACGCCAAAGCCAAGCATCAACCATACATCAAACATAGAGTTGCGCACCGAGTAGGTACCCACGATGCAGCACATGAGAATGATCGGGCCTAGCGCTGAATAGGGAACGTTCAATAGCTTGGTAAACAGGGTGATAAACGGTTTTGAGAACAATAGAATCATAAAATTGACGATAAAAAGGCCCGCGAACACGGCATAGATCAGGCTGCTATGAGTCATCATAAACATTGGGCCCGGCTGCAGGCCGTGCATGATAAACGCCCCAAGAATTACCGCTGTAGTGCCGCTACCTGGAATGCCCAGGGCAAACAAAGGTACTAAGGCGCCCATGGCGGCGGCATTGTTCGCCGACTCTGGCGCTGCTATCCCTTCCGGCGCCCCTTTACCAAATTTCTCAGGATGCTTAGACCAGCGCACTGTTTCGCTGTAGCTCACCATGGCGGCGGTACTCGCACCAATGCCCGGTAAGATGCCAATGATCACACCAATAATAGAAGAGCGCGTAAGCGTGGTGCCGATTTGGCGCAAAACAGGCAAGTCAAAGATTTTGACCTTCACCTTTTTTAGCGGCTGATGGGTGTCTTGATCTAAAGCGCGCTTCATTACTTCAGAAACAGCAAACAGCCCTACAATCATGGGGATTAAGCCCACTCCTTCCATAAGATTAAGGTTGTCGAAGGTGTAGCGGCTGGTGCCGGTCAGTGGATCGATACCCATGGTGGCAATAAACAACCCAAGGGTGGCGCCAATCAAACCGTAGATCAGACGACCGCCCAAAGAGGCGACCACGGTTAAGCCCAGCACAGCAAGGGCAAAATACTCGGGGGAGGAAAAGCGCAGCGCCATCTTGGCCAGTATGGGTGTGAAAATAATTAGTGCTATGGTTCCCACCAAACCACCAATCGCGGAGCTAAGCACGCCAATACCTAAGGCTTTGCCTGCCTGGCCCTGCTGAGTCATTGGGTAACCATCAAAAGCGGTCATGACGGCTTCTGGCGTCCCTGGGGCACGGTAGAGAATGGCCGTAATCAAACCAGAAAAAACAGTTGCTCCATAGATGGCCGTCAGCAACATAAAGGCAGTCGTAGAATCCATGCCATAGGTGATGGGCAATAGGATAACGACCAGAATAACACCACTAATACCGGGCAAAGCACCGCCAATAAAACCAATAAAAACGGCTGAAGTAAGTAGCAGCAGGTTTAGTGGCTGCATCACTACAGCCAGCCCGCCTAGAAAATTCTCTAGCATCATCAACTCCTAAACAGGTAGCGGTTGTCGGCAAGCTTCTTAGCAAGAAGTGTCATAGCGGGATGCCAAGCAGCATGACGAAGACACCCTGCATCAGTAGTGTGGCAATCAACACGGTAATTAGAATCGTGCGCCAGGAGCGAGCCCCAAGCAGCAGCGTACCTACCAACGTGAACGCGATACTGGCGATTAAGAAGCCCACCATGCCGATTAACCAGGTGTAAATAATGGTGGCGGCAATCAGCAACCAGTGGCGCGTGGACGCTAGAGTAAAGCGTTGAGCTGTGACTGGATCGTTCTGAGAAAGAGTCTTTTCTTCCTGTTCATCGTCATAAATTGTGCCCCGTCTTGCATCACGCCAAGTGATCAGTAGCAGTGCGCTACCCAACCCAAGAAGCGCAATTACTAGCGTCAGAGGCCATACGCGAGGGCCTATAAAGGTAGAAACCTCAGCGGAGCTGGGAAACTGCAGTGTGGGCACTAAACTGACCAGTGCTAGCAACACCACCGCGAATGCGAAGAGAGAAATCCTGGCGTGCATGATAAACCCCGAAGGGAACGTGGCAGGGCCTACCTGATAAAAATAGCCCCAGCCAGTGAGTTAAAAAGCAGACAAATTTATTGCCTGCCTTCACTTAGCACTTAATTCGATTTTTATTGATCGTTATTAAGTAGGCGCGAATAGAGTTCATAGTTATTTTCTAGGCGCTGACGATACTCGTCGCTACCCATCCAACCTTCACGATAAGTAAGGTTTACACGCTCGGCGTATGTCTGGTATTCCTCAGAGTCGTAAACCTTTTTGAACGTATCTTCTAAGCGTTTCAGAAGCGGTTCAGGTGTGTCGGCGTGGACAAAAATTGCACGGTCATTGCCATCGGTTAGATCCCACTCGTATTCAGCTGTAGTTGGAACATCAGGATAATCAGCCAAACGCTCATCGCTGAATATCAGGATTGGCATCATTTGGCCCGCTTCCATATAGCTGAGCAGCGGGCTAAGTAACGTGGTGGTCGCGTCGATATTGTTGCCCAGAACATTAGCGGTGGCATTGCCTGTGCTGTCATAAGGAATGAAATTCATATCCAGGCCTGATGCATCACGCAAAGACAGAAATGAAACGTGGTCAGGGCTAGCGGTGTGGGTGCCGCCTACAGTGACCTCGCCTGGGTTTTCCTTGGCGTATTCCAAGAATGATTCAAAATCCGGGTAACGCTCTGGATTGACGAATAATGCCATTACATCTGACTGCATCCGTGCCACTGGCGTGAGTTGATCTAAGCCGATTGGGTTTTGTCCCGCTGCTAAAGAGGTCACTAAGGTGGTAGAAGCAAAATCAAGGGTATGGCCGTCAGCTGCGCCAGTAGCGGTGCGCTGGTGCGCTAATGCACCAGAGGCGGAGGGCAGGTTAATAACCGTAATATTTGCGCCGCCCAGGGCTTCTTCAAACATCGGGCGAACCACTCGAGCGAAGTTATCCGTGCCGCCACCAGCGCCTGCCGCTACCAAAAACTGGATAGTCTTTGTCGGATAATCTGCTGCATCATCGGCGTTGACAGCTGTGGCGACGCTAACCAGCGCGACGCCGAGTGTTGCCATTTTGAGAGTGGATTTAGTGAGCATAGTGTTTCTCCTATCTGATTGTTATTGCTTTTAATTCCCGTTAGGGAAGTTTAATTTAGCGCGCTGTCGATAGCGGCTTTAGGAACTAAGGTGTTTTGTTGAAACAACTGATCCTGCTTTTCACGAAGCTGTTTTAAGGTTGATTCAGGCAGCGTCACATCAGCTAAGGTTATGGGCTGATTAGGGGCAATGTCTCGGATCAATTTAGCGCCTGGCAGTAGATAAAAAGGCACTTTTGCTTCTGGTGCTAGCGCCGCGGCGGGATGCAGCTCTGGACGCAGCCCTTCGATGTGCCTATGGTGGCCGCGCATTTCAAGGTGCTGGCCCGCTTTCATTTGCTGGGTTGCTCGTGCTGTTAGGTCAAACTTGGGGGTCGTAGCGTGACCACCGCCGGAGGTTTGACCATTGATGACTACATCGAGAAGTGAAATTGGTGCTTCTAGACCAAGCAAGTGGCGAGGCAGATAAATCATCGCACTATTGCCACTGTGGCTAAGTACATGGCCTTTATCCCGCAGTAGGGACCAAACATGCGCATCTTCGCAGCGCACTACCACAAAAACGCCTCCTGCAAAGCTCAGTTCATCTGGTCGGCGTAGGCAATTAAACACTTCCAAGCGCTCAAGCCCTTGCAGTACCCCACCTTGATTTTGAATGTCCAACAAGGTAGGTACTTCCGTGGTGCGCAGCACCATGGCATGAAACTCTGGGCGATCCGGGCAAAGCCCCGTGGCGTTGGCCACGTTAACCATTTCACACAGATCGGGTACCGAAATTTGTGGAATTGCAGCGAGTAGTTTGCTACGCGCTGCCACCATATCGCGCTCGTGACCTGGCGATAATTCCCATAATGCCTCTAGGCCCGGCGCTTCAAACTCGGTGCCATTACAGCTAACGGTGCCGTTGACCTCATCCCAGATAAAGTCGTATTCGCTACTTTTACCGGCAGCAATAATCTCAAAACCAAGTGTTCTTGCCCAGGTGAGCAGACCAATAAGCAGGCTTGGCTGGTCGCCGTCTAACGGTGTGAATAAGCGATTTTGTTGATAGGCCAAACGAGTCAGATAGGGACCAACCACCGATTCGGTCTCTTTAGTGGCAATGCCAACGTGCTTGCCTGCAAGAAGAGCAGCTTCTGCGTAGCGCGCGCCCACATCAGGGATACCAGTGGATTCCACTAAAATGTCGAAAGGCAGCGTTTGAATAGTTTCAAAAGAGGCTGTAGCAATAAACAACCCTTGTTGCCAGGCTTTTTCAGCGTCGCTGGAGGAATGGCATACCATTATTTGGTCATTAGGAATGCCTGCGTGACGCAGTGCTTCAGCCGCTTTGTCAGGGTTAATGTCAATGGCAATACGTGCTGATAATTTTTCCATTTGCCGTGCTTGATGCAAAACGCCGCGGCCAAAGTCACCCGCGCCTGCAATACAGGCCTCAACCACTTTGTCTGTTTGAAAATGTTGTAAGTAGTTCATGAGGTATGAGGGTTTCCTATGCTAGTAAATCTGCTGCGATGACACTTTTTACCGTCATGGCGTTAAGGCGAAGGTTTTCAGAAATCATTGTTATTAAATGTAGTGGTATACCATTTTGAGGGTCAATCGATAGCTATTAAGACTTTGGTATTGTTGTTCCTGTTTTTTTAGATAGCTAATTGATTAATATGGAATAAAAATATAGTCGTAATAGAGGGTATAAAATTGAAAGAAGAGTTTTGGTATGCCATTCTTGGCGTTCAAACATAATGTGAATAAATATATGCAAGAAGCCGCTCAGCCTAGTCACGCTGGACTCGTTGAAAAAGTCGCGAATTACCTGCGTGAACATATCGTGATGGATCATTTTCAGCCTGGCCAACGGTTGCCTGAACGTACTCTGGCGCTTGAGCTTCAAGTATCCCGTACCCCTTTACGAGAGGCGCTGAAGATTCTTGCAGCGGAAGGTCTGGTGGTGATATCGCCAAACCGCGGGGCCGTGGTGGCGGATGTAAGTCCCGCTGATATGAAAGAGAAAGCGTATGTTTTGAGTGTGCTTGAGCAGGCCGCAGCAGAGCTTACGTGCGCCAACGCCAGTGATGATGATATTTCGGAGTTGCAGGCGCTTCACTATGAGATGAAGGCTTCATTCTTAAGACGTGACCGGCAGAACTATTTTCGCCTAAACCAAGATATCCACAACCGGATTGTGGCGTTGTCGGGAAATACGACGCTGATTGATATGCATGCCAACCTAAGCCGTCAGCTATATCGTGTTCGCTACCTTTCAAATCAAAAAAATGAAAAATGGGCAACGGCAATGGAAGAGCACGAAGCCATTCTTGCTGCTTTGGAAGCGCGGGATGGTGAACGTGTAGGCCACGAGCTACGCAATCACCTGGGCAAGACATGGGTTAAATATTCTAATGGGGAAGCTTTGCCTTAGGTGCTCGCACAAAGTCTTCTATTTTTTAATCAGCCAGAGGCAAACCATGTATAAATAGAATCCTTTGACTACTCATATCATTGGCATGCAAATATTTCCTCTAAATCGACTATGTCATTGGATCATAACGCTGTTTGAGTCTATTGTGTCGCTCAACAACAGCGTTCCTCACCGCGTCTGAAGAGGCGGCACAAAAAGATTTCCGGCTGTATGGAGTGTCACATTGCCACTGAAGAGTTTTATTACTTCATGCTGGTGCTTACTCGCGATAGTCAAAACTTTAATAAACTGCATGCCGATTTAGACCAAGAAAATTTGCAACAGAGCAAAAAACAGCGCTTGTTCTCTTTCAGCTAAACGAACTATAAAAATTATTAAGCCTGCCTATCTTGCTTTATCGTTCTCACTTCGCAGTCATTTTATTTAAGGCTCCCTTTCAACTTCAAAGTGAGCGACTTACCTTTCAATCGCTGCTTTTTCTGAATGACTAAATGAACTTGAACTTATACAAGCCTTGCGACGGCTGTTGCAATTGTTCACATTCCAAAGCCCTTAAAAGATAGCGATATCAAGCACGTTGCGTCACTCTGTTCTTATTACGAAACAGCTAGCGCTTGAGTCAACGTTGACCAGGTATATCGCTTATCCCCTCTTAACTTATCCCGGAATATCTCAATGCATTTTAGAAACTTGTCGATTGGCAAGCAGCTTGGTATGGGCTTTTTGGTCGCTGTGTTGTTTTTGGTTTTTAGCGGTATATTAAGCTCTCTTAGCCTTAGAAGTGTTAATGAAACGATGCGGTCACTCTATGTTGATCGTGTGGTCCCGCTAAAGGGGCTCAAAGTGATATCAGATGCCTATGCAGTCAACGTGGTTGACGCGGTCAATAAGGCGAATGCCGGTTTGATCACCGCAGAGGAAGCCCTGCAAGCAGTAGACAGTGCTCGTGAGGTCATTGAGCGCGAGTGGCAAGCCTACATGGCTACAAAACTCACCGCGGTAGAAGCCAGTATGGCCGCTGAAGCACAAGCGCTATTTGGCCCAGCCAATAGCGCCTTGGATGGCTTGGAAAATACGCTGCGAAATCAATCAGGCATAGTCAGAGGGCAGTTGGAGGCCCATGACGGCCAGCTGTATGCATCGATTGATCCGATCAGTAGCAAGGTGAGCGAGATCATCGATTTGCAATTGGTTGAGGCAAGAAAGGGAATGGAGCATGGTGACGCTCAATATCGTACGTCACTGTTAATAACGCTGGGGCTTGGGGTTATCGCCGTTCTGGTATCGATAGCGGTGGCGATCATTATTACTCGAGGCATTACACGGCCATTGAACCAAGCGGTTAACCAGGCAAAAGCGGTGGCGGAGGGCGATTTATCCGAGAGTATCGAGCCGAGTTCAAACAACGAGATTGGCCAGTTGCTCTTGGCACAAAAAACGATGGTCCATAGCCTGGCTAAAGTGGTGTTGGAAGTACGGAGTAATGCTGAAAATGTGGCGACCGCCAGTGCGCAAATTGCTCAGGGTAACGTCGATTTGAGCCAACGAACGGAAGAGCAGGCGTCAGCGCTTGAAGAAACCTCTGCCTCCATGGAGGAAATGGGGTCCAGCGCGCTACAAAATGCTGACAATGCAGGCTCTGCAAATCAATTAGCCTCCAATGCAAGTGTCGTGGCTAAGCAGGGAGGCGATGTGGTTGGTCAAGTGGTACAGACCATGCGTGAAATCAACGATAGCAGTAGCCAGATCAGTGATATTGTTGGCGTGATCGATGGAATCGCATTCCAAACCAATATATTGGCCTTGAATGCATCGGTTGAAGCGGCCCGCGCTGGTGAGCAGGGGCGTGGTTTTGCCGTCGTTGCTAGTGAAGTGCGTAATTTGGCACAGCGAAGCGCCGAGGCGGCGAAGGAAATTAAACTGCTCATTGGTGCCAGCGTAGAGCGAGTAGCACAAGGCTCGACGCTAGCCGATCAGGCAGGTGTCACGATGCATGATATTGTGACGTCGATTCAACATGTCAGCGATATTGTGGGTGAGATCAGCAGTGCCAGCAGCGAACAAAGCAAGGCGGTGGGCCAAGTCAGTCAGGCAATCACTCAAATAGATCAAACGACTCAGCAGAATGCGGCTTTGGTTGAGGAGTCTGCTACTGCGGCGGCCAGTCTTAGAGGGCAAGCCGATGATCTTGTCGCTGCCGTTGCGCAGTTCAAGCTCCCTAATACCAATAACTCAGGCTCCAATGATGCCAGTCTCCCCCTGCTCACTCCTACATCTCGTGCTCTTCCTTTGGAGGCGTTCTAACGCATGGGGGGCTGGTATGTGAATCAGGTAATGATGCTGGCTTCACGATGCCGAGTACAAAGGACGCGCCTTAGTTCTTTAGACTAGGCTCTGGCCGGGTGACCAACCAAAGAGCGATTATAAATAGTAACGCGACCACCCCCCAGCGTATCCAGCCAGGGCCTAGTGACCAGGCGCTGATGATCGCACTCAAGGCTATCAAGCTCACCGCTGCTAGCTTGGCGCGCCGGGGGATGGCACGCTCTTGTTCCCAGGTCACCAGCAATGGGCCGACATAATGGCGTGAGCGGATCCAGGCTTCAAAACGCGGGGAGCCCCTTGAGGCGCAGTAAACAGCCATTAGCATAAACACGGTGGTGGGCAGTAGGGGGAGAAAAATACCCAGTACGCCGATACTAAAACTTATCCCTGCCAGCACGACCCACATGAGGCTGATCAGTCTCATCCTTGCTCCCAAATTGGCATACAGTGATGCCTGAATGATTCATTACTGATGGATAAGTATGGACTTATGTTATGGCTTTGCCACGTCGTAGGCTAGTTTTCGATACAAGAGGCACTCTGTTTTAAGGTGCTAGCGCGAGCAGGGACTGACCGTTGACGGTGTTTTTTAAAGGCTGAAGCTCGGCCGCGTAAATGGCTGAGATGGTCGTGGGAGTGAGTACTTGGTGGGGTAGCCCATGACTAATACGGTGCCCTTGATGCAGCAGCCATACGCGGTCCGCGAACGTGCCCGCTAAGTTAAGGTCGTGAAGGACACAGACAATCGCCATCAGGTGTCTTGACGCCCAGTGACGCAGTTGGCGCATCAGGCGCTGCTGCTGACCGATATCCAGGGCGCTAGTCGGCTCGTCCAGCAATAAAATACCGCCATCCTTGGTGGTGGGAGAACGCCTTGAAAGAAGCTGGCAGGCGCCTCGGGCGATCATCACTCGCTGACGTTCACCCCCGGAAAGCGATAGCACGCTGCGCCTGGCTAGATGGGCTAGATCCAAGTCGTCCAGTAACTCAGCGACCAGTGATTTGGCCGGATTACTGCCTAGACTCAGCAGCTCCTCCACCTGCCAATCGAACCCGACAGTGTCTTGCTGGGCGACTAGTGCCCGGCGGCTGGCAAGTTCGACGATGGGCCATTCGTGCAAGGGTTTGCCATCCAGATGTAGTTCGCCTCGCTCGCATGGGCGAAACCCCGACAGTAGGCTGAGTAGTGTGCTCTTGCCCGCGCCGTTAGGGCCGACAATGGCAAGCAGCTCGCCGGGGCGGATTGTGCCATCCAATGAAGCGATAGCAGGTAGGGTGGTTAAACCAGCCTCATGGAGCGTTAACATGCTCGGTTCCTGCGTATCAGTAGGTACAGAAAGTAGGGGCCGCCCAGCAGACTGGTAAGTAGCCCGACGGGGAATTCTGCTGGGGCAGCGACGGTGCGGGCCAAGGTATCGGCCACCACGAGCAGCAGTGCGCCTCCGATCATTGAGGCGGGCAGCAGCAGTCGGTGGCCGGGCCCTAGCCAAAGCCGCAGGCAATGGGGCACCAGAAGGCCCAAAAAACCAATTACCCCTGTCAGTGCCACACAGATCCCGACTCCCAATGAGGTCGCGACCACCACTCGACGTTTTAGACGGCTCGCATCCAGGCCCGCCGCGTGAGCGGTCGCTTCGCCTAGCTGGAGCAGGTCGAGCTCGTAAGCGCTGCGCATTAATAGCCACAGAGCAACGGTAATGAGTACCAAGGCAAGCGCTGTGGTGCGCCACAGGGCATTCGTCAGCGTGCCCATGCCCCATAAACTAAGCTGACGCAGTTGCTCATCGCTGGCGATAAAGGCTAAGACCCCGCCGCCAGCGCCAGCCAGGGTATTGATGGCTAAGCCTGCCAGCAGCAAGGTCATCACTGCGGCACTGCTGCCACCTTGGCGTTTGGCTAAGCCAAACACTATTAAACAAACGCAGAGAGCACCGAGAAAACCGGCCGCAAACTGTCCGTACAGGCTACCTGCACCGTGGCCTTGAAGGAGGACAATCCACAGCGCCACAAACAGTCCCGCACCACTGGCAAGGCCGAGTAGGGTCGGGTCTGCCAGCGGGTTACGAAATAGCCCCTGCATGGCGGCTCCACTACCGGCAAGCATCGCCCCCACCGCCACGCCAAGGAGCAAACGGGGGAGACGCAGTTGCCACCACACCTGAACACTGAGCGGGTCGGCTTGGCCACGGAGCGCTCCCCATGGAGAGATACCTAGCGCCCCAGAGGTTGCCGCCCACCCCAGGGCTAACAACAGCGCAGCCGTTAAGCCGACGAGCACGCGGGTCGTGCGGCTAACCGGCAGCCGCAGCCGAAAAAGATAACTGTTAAGGATGGCTATCATGGGCGTCGCTGGGCGGTTGTTGTTTGCGTAGTACTGGTATGAGTACTGGTATGAATACTGGTCTGAACGCGCGCCGATGCCCCCAATAGCGTTTCAACGTCTTTACGCAAGGTGAGTAGCTGATCAGGAGTGCGCGGGCCAAAGCCGAGCAGGGCTTGTTCATCAATGACAATCAACTGTTGCTCCCGGCCTGCAGGCGTTAATGCCATCCCATGTAACTGCCATAACGCGGCTTCTCCACCCATTGCCGCTAAGCCGCGCTGAGAGGCAATCACCATGTCCGGCGCTTGCCTAGCCAAGGCTTCGGCACCGACGCTGTGGTAGC
>TARA_R110002012_G_scaffold249788_1_pt1 | contig 12875 bp, 12 predicted proteins | sample TARA_R110002012 | Tara Oceans TARA_R110002012 (sample SAMEA4396515) | marine metagenome | biome: Westerlies Biome; feature: [DCM] deep chlorophyll maximum layer (ENVO:01000326); material: water (ENVO:00002006), including particulate matter (ENVO:01000060) such as... | depth 40 m
GAGGCATGAAGGGTAAGCCAGGCATGATGGGTAAAATGATGTCAAAAGGTAAGCCAATGGGCGGTAAAGGAGGAATGATGAAAAGACCAGGCATGAAAGGCCCTGGTGGAATGCTTGGTGGAAAACCTGGAGGTATGCGTCCTGGTGGTATGCGTTCTGGAGCAAGACCTGGAGGCGGAATGATGGGTAAAATGATGGGTGGAATGAAAAGACCTGGAGGTCCTGGAATGAGACCTGGTGGAGGCGGAGGAATAATGGGAGCTATGAAGAAGCCAGGTATGGCTGAAGAAGGCACCTATGTTCCTAAATATTTTTTAGGAGGTTTATTGAAAAAGGTGGGGGGAGCAGCTAAAAAGGTTGCAGGAATGACTCCTATAGGTATGGCTGTTAACGCTGCAACAGGAAAAGGTGCTTTACACGCATTTAAAGGTAATGAAGCAGCAGCGGGTGCTGAAGGTATACAAGGAGAAGCTATTGGACCTGGAGGACAAGCAGAAGCAGGGGGAGATGTTGGGCCTCAGTTAGCTAGTATGGAAGCAAGACTTGCTAAGTTAGAATCTGGAGGACCTGGAATGGCTAAAGGGCCAGGGATGCCAGGAGGACTGTTTGGAGGTATAGGTTCTATGTTTATGTCTGACGAAAGAATGAAAAAGAACATTAAGAGAGTTGGCAAAATGTCAAGCAAGAAAAAGAGATTTGAGAAAGGAGGTGCTGTTGACCAGGCGGGGATGAGTAAAATGAAATCTATGGCAACACGTAAAGCTACTATGAAATCAAGAGCTGGAAGTGTTGGTTCTAAGATGAAGAGAAAATACGAGGCTGGTGGTGTAGCAGAAAAACTAGGAGGTGTTAAGGATAAGCTTAAAGGCTCTGGACTTAAAGATAAGTTAAAGAGTAAGGCTATATCAAAAGGAGCTGGTAAAGGTGTTACAAAAGCCCTTAAAAGTTCAGCTGGAAAAAGAGCGTTAGGTAAAGGTGCTGCAAAACTTGGAGCTAGAGCAATTCCTGGAGTTGGTGGTGCTTTATTAGCTAAAGATGCTTACAAGTTTTTAGACAAAAAACAAGTTGGTCAAAAATCTGTAAAAAACATAGGGAAATCATCGGGTCGTGCTTTTTTAGGTAAAATGGAAAAAGGAGGTGTAGCTAGTAAATTAAAGGATAAGGATATATTAAACATAAAGCCTAAGATAAATCTTTCAGCTTCTGTGGACACAAATAAAGGTCCAAACTTACCAAGTAGAAAAAGCTTAGCTAAAAAACACAAAATACACAAGAAGGAAAAGTTTGACGCTAATGTAAAAAAACAAAAAAAAATGCAGGGAACTATTGATGTTCCCCGAAGCCAGAAACAAATGCAAGCTATGGCTAGAGCAAATCCTGTTGGAAGTATAATGGTTGGGGGTGCAGCGATTGCCAAAAAACTTAAAGGTAACAAGAAAATGAAAAAAGGAGGGATGGTTAAAGGCAAGAAAATGAAAGGATATATGCCTTCATTAACAATTATTTCAGTTTCAAAAAGAAAAAAATAATAGACAACTTTGTGCATTAAAACTAAAAAAACTAAACAACTTGGAATGAATCCTGGCACCGCTGCTAACAGGTTAAAAAAACATCTCTTATTTAATCTGTCTAAGAGACTGGATATAAACTGGTGTTATCAATGCGGTGCTTCTATAGAATCTGCTGATGAAATGACAATAGAGCATAAAGAGCCTTGGTTAGATTCTAAAAACCCTAAGCATAATTTTTTTAATATAGATAATATAGCTTTCTCTCACCCTTCTTGTAATTATCGTGCAGCAAGAGCTAAGAAAGGAATACCTTGTCCGTCAAGCACTGCTTATAGAAAAGGGTGTAGGTGTGATGGATGCAAAAAGCATATGGCAGAATATAGAAAAAATAAAAAGGCTAGGTTGAAAGGTTTAAACTCAAAACAACCGAAAAGTTAACATCTTCAGCTGCATTTGTAGGGTTTACTGATATAGCAATAAGGTCTCCTTTAGAAAAGGAATTATTATTAGTAAAAGTAAATGTAGCATCGTAATCTAAACCTGTTGGTGTAACTGTAACAGACTCAGTAGCTGTAGCACTAGGGTTTTCTGATGCGTCAGAAGCTTTATGAAAACCAACTACCGTAGAACCAGGAGCTCTATCAGAAAATCTAAGAACAACTTTTTTAAGCTTACCGCCATACGGAGCTAAGAATCCTGTTAATTCGTTATTGTTTGTAAGTGCCGAGCTTTCAGTAATGCTTCCTGTAAGGGGTAGGTATACCAAAGAAGTAGAAGAACCTCCGTCATATCCTCCACTTATTATATGAATATGATTTCTGTTTGTTATTTCTCTTACTGTTATTTTTTCAACATCAAGAGTTCCATCAACCTTTAGTGTTATTTGAGAAGTGCCAGACTTTCTATATTTTAATACAGCTGTTCCTGTAAGGTCTACAATTCTATTGTAACCATCTCTATTATATCTTTGAGATGAGTATTTAAAATCGCTAGCCATAATTAAGCTCGTTTCTTAAGGAACATACCCATCCGAGCTTTTTTACCGCTTTTCTTTTTTAAGAACATTCCGTTTTTACCTTTAGGAGCTTTTATTACAGAGTGCATGCCTAGTCTTCCAGAACTCTTCCAGTCTTCTTTCTTGCCTGAACCTTTTTTGGGTGCTCCAGCTACCATAGGCTTTCTTCCTTTTTTCTTTTTCTTTTGCTTTTTCTCCTTCTCTGCTGTTGTGTCCTCTTCTTTATCTTTTTGAGTTTGAGGCTTTTTTTCTGGACCATAAGCCTTATCATCTAATTCATCATCACTCATTTGAGTTTGAGGAGTAGTTTCTTCTTCTAGTCTAGGAGATACAGCAGGATTATCTTCTTCACCAAAAGGAGTAGCGTCTATACCTATAGGTAATCCATCTTTATCGGGGTCCATGTCTACAGATGCAAACTTAGGGTCAATAGCTTGTTGTGGGTTAAAAATATTATTCATATTTTCAGTTATGCCCTTATTTGCGTTAGGGTCAAGAGAAGGCCCTGTAAATGGTTTGTTTTGTCCACTTAAACTAAAAGCGTTTTTTACTTTATCTTTAGCGTCTTCTGCCTTGTCTGCAACCTCACCACCTTTTGAGTATTTTTTCTGAGAAGATGGAGTTTTTTTATTAAGGTTTGGAGAACCCTGGTGACCAATAAAATATTCTATTTTTTTATTTCCATCAGCATCTGTAACATAATAATTAAACTGATGTTTATTTTTTAAACCCCAGTTAAAATCTTTATGAGCTTTATTAGCAGCATCCCTATCTTCATATATAGGTCCAGTAAAAGTTTTCTTAGGCTCATCAACCTCTCCTCCCATTTTGTATTTAACAAACATTCCATCTTTAGCTTTAATAGTATCATCATAAGCCCAATTACGTTTATCATACTCAGCTTTTCTTTCTGGGCTGAATAATTTTAAATCTTTCATTCTTACAGGCTTATCTTCTTTTTGACTAGATGGTGTCATTTTATTTAACCTATTCATCTCATCCATGTCTACAAAAGCAACTCCTTCTGGCTCATTTAATTTTTTCATCTCATCCAAGTCTACAGTAGCAGTTCCCTCTTTTTCTTTTTTACTAATCGATGCATCATCTTTTGGAGACACTGAAGTTACTTCTTTAGGTTTTAGAGTAATCTTCTTGTCTGTTTTTTTCTTAAAAGACATAGGTTCTATTACTTCTTCCTCCTCTTCGTCTTCTGGTATATACTTAAGCTTACCATCATCTTCTCCTATAAACTCATCTCCAGCTTTTCTTGCGTCTTTACTAATCATTCTATTAAAGCTTTTTTTGTCTTCTGCTTCAATAGCATCCTCGTCTAAATCCTTATACTTTTTAGGTTTATTTATCTTTTCAGACAATGAAAGTAAAGACTCCATCGTACTTGGTTTAAAAGATTCTGAAGTAGTATCAAAAGTTCCAGCACCTGGGATTCCTTTATAACTATATCCCTGCATCGCATTAGAAATTCTTTTTCCTTCTTTTATTTCTCCTGTTTCAGGGTCTTCATATTCATACTTTTCGTAATTTTCTGGAACATCCATTTTATAGTCTATTATTCCAGGCTGTCCACTTTGTAACCCTCTAAGGTAGCGTTTATACTCTTCGGCTACCTCATCACTAATAGCGTTTTTGTCTCCTCTTTGGCTTGATATAATCTGACCCTTCATTCTTTCTATCATATCTGGACCTATAACAACTCGACCAAATCCATCTTGAGGACCTCTAGTGTATTTTGGGAGTTTAGATATTGTTATGTTTTCACCAACAGTTCTGTTTTTATCTTTATAGTCCATAGTTTCGTTGTACTGGTCAGAAAAACCATCACCCCTATTGACTTGAGAAGAAGGAGTTTTTCTTCCTCTATTAGAATCAAACATGTCTCTATATTGAGCATCTCGACCAGCCTTATCATTTGTGTATATTGGGTTTCCAGATGGAGTGTATCCTGAAACACCTGGAGGTAAATCTGCTTGACCTCCATTCTGGTAAGATGGTGTTTTACCACCCATGTAATATTTTGAAATCTTTTTTAATATTTTCATAATGAATCTTTATTTTCTAATAATCTATAAAATCTAGAAACCAGTAATTTACCCTTTTGAGATATAGTATACTTTCTAGCCCTATATTTAGCTTTCTCCTGATATATAGACAAATAACCTTTAGAATATATAACAGGAATATTCTTATCTACAAATGTTCTCGATGACCTATAATTCTTTTCAACGTAAGAGTAAGTAAAGTATTTTAAATCATAAACAAAGAACAAAAACTCTATATCTGAAACCTTAAGGTTGTAAGAGTCCCTAAAGTAAAATAATATAGGCCTGTAGTTCTTTAAGTAGTTAGGCTTATCCAAAACCTATTAAATTTAATTATAATAAAGCAAATATAATTAATTATTTCTTATATTTGAAATAAATCACTATATTTGTCCAAAAAGTACAAATTAAAAATAATATACAATGGCATTATCAGGAACGAAGGCCCAAGAAGCTACTTTAGGACAGTACGGCTCAATATTTGTTAACGACACAGACCTAGTAACTCCACCATCAACACATATTATATGTGCTATAACTTTTATGGCGGACACAACTATAAGTGCTTTAACAACTGAGAATACCGCTACTGGCTCTAGGGTTTTTATATCTACAACAGGAGCAGGCTCTCACGTATCTGGAACTCTTAGTGAAGGAACGGGCGGAGAAGAAATTAACGCTGGCTCTGGAACAACTATATTTCCTAAGGGTCTTACGATTTACGGAAGATGGACAACTTTTCAGATGGCAGCAGGAGATGCTGATGGAGGGGTAATATGTTATCTAGCACCAAAACATTAAGATATGGCGTTAGGGTTAGGAGCTTCATTGGTATGTGGTGATATGGTCGGGGCAGGAACCTCTTCCGCAGCGGTAGTCATAGAAGACTACATGTGGGAAGCAGCTACCTCTCTAACATCTGGAACTACATATGATGCGGTAACACCTATACCTCTAACATATGATTTTAATGACACTTGGGATTTAGATACGGCGACAGGACTGGTAAATGGTATGTATGACTACATGCCAGTTAACCCTGATGATGAACTTGAATATACATATGATGAAGGATTCTGGGATGTAGATTCTGGAGGAGATGTGCAACCGATAGCGGTTGAGGTTTTCCCTAATCCTTATAATACTTAATTAGGAATAATATAAAGAAAAAGAAATATGGCAACACCAAATGTAGTCCCTAGAGCCGCAGGCGAAGGAGGTATTGGAACCTTACCCAAAGGATGGGGAGGTGCATTTATTACAAACACAACAACCAGTAGTGCAACAGAAGGAGGTAAAATAGTTTTATCCGCAAATGATGGTGCTGTAATGGCATCTGGTCATAGATTGGGAGTAATAGAGTTTAGAGGAGCTGAAGACACTTCTAACACATTAACTGTGGGAGCTAGAATAGAAGCTCTATGTGATTCTACTTGGTCTGCTACCGAAAATGGGGCAGACTTATTGTTCTACACAACTGACGGAAACGCTTCCGAAAGTGAGCATATGAGAATACTTGCTACTGGTAACGTGGGTATTGGTGTTGCAGACCCAGATACTAAATTAGAGATATTCTCAACAACAACTCAATTAAAGCTTTCTCACAACGCTAACGATTACGCTACATTTACAGTAGCAGACACTGGTGATTTAACAATAGCTACAGTTGGTGATGGTACTACAGATTCTGATATGACCCTTGACCCAGATGGTGCGTTAATAGTAACACCAGGAAGTTTTGCTGGAACTGTTGTTCATATAGATGCAGACGCTCACACATCAAATATTGTAGATATTGATGCTGGAAGTTTAGATATTGATGTTTTAAATGATGTAACCATAGATGCCAACGACCTAATAGCATTAACAACGGCAGACACTGGTGCAGATGGAAAAATATCACTAATATCTGGAGTAGCTAGTGATAATGTGGCTATTCATTTAGATGGTAACGCTGACGTTGCTTCAATAGTAGATATTGATGCTGGGGTATTAGACATTGATGCTTCAAAGGATATTAACATAGATGCTGAGGATAATATTTCTATATCGGCATCAGACGACGTTACCGTACGAACAAGTTCAGCCGATGGTTTATTAACTTTATTTTCAGCTCATACGGCTGGTCAAGCTATTCACATAGATGGAAATGCAAACGCAGGTTCAATCGTAGACATAGATGCTGGGATATTAGACATTGATGTAGATGCCACGGCAACAATAGATGCTACAACAAGTCTAACGATAACAACACCAGAGTTAGTTTTATCTGGTGCATCTACTGTATTTTCAAGCTCCTTAGCCAACGAGCCAGTAGTTGAAATACGAAATGAACATAATGGAAGTTCATCAGGAAAGCTTAAGTTTAATAATACTGAAGCAGGAACTGATGGGAGTGATAGCGATTATCTAGGAATAATAGATTTTGCTGGAAATGATGACGGAACACCTAGTGCTCAAACTTATGCTTCTATAAATTCTAGAATACACGACGCTAGTTCTGGAACAGAATGTGGTCGTTTGAACTTTCAAATTGCCACTAACACTGGAAGTTTAGTTGAGGCTTTACACATAAAAGGAACCACGTCTTCCGCTCAGCCTACGATGGAAATTAATGCCGATGTGGATGTTGACGGAACATTTACCATGGATGGTGCAGGTTTCTCATTAGACTCAGCGGGAACCGCTTCAAATATAACAGTAGCATCAGACGGTGCAGCTGATGACTTAACAATATCTCTTACAGGGGCTACTGATTCTTCTATTTTAATAACATCATCAGGAACGGGAGCTGACGCAGTAAGCATTGATGCTACAGCGGGAGGTTTTCAACTTGCTCCTAGCCTTGCAGATGATGTAACAGCACAGTTTGGTCCTACGGCTTCTACCTTTTTAAAGTTAAGACCTAGTGACACAGCTTCTGCTGAGAAAATAGTTCTAACCAATGTTAGTGGAACAAGTTCTAATGCCATTGATATTAATGCAACTGCTGGTAGTATAGACATAGATGCTGGTGATAACATAACTATAGATGCAGCGGATTCAATAACAATAGCAACAGCGGATACTGGTGCAGATGGTAAAATAACTATAGCTTCAGCCTCGACTGGTTCGGTTACTGGTTTTCACCTTGATGTAAATGCAGATTCCGATGTAATAACAGATATTGATGCTGGTACGTTAGATATTGATGCTTCGGGTGATATAACTATTGATAGTTCAAATGACCTTACTATTTCTGTCATCAACGACACTACTATTGCTACCCGTGATGTTCTTAGCCTACAAACAACCTCAGCTGATGGACATATTCTTATAGGGTCGGCTCACACATCAGGAACAGCTTTACATATAGATGCAAATGCAGACGCTGGTTCTATTGTAGACATTGACGCAGGTATTTTAGACGTAGATGTAACGGGTGTTGCTACTATTACTGCTGCTTCTAGTAATTATGATTCTACTGGAACAACCGCATATACTGCTTTATTACATGATTTTAATACTTCTGCTACAACGACAAATGCTATTCAAGTAAGAGCTGATAGCGTAACCTCAGGTCATGTTATAGATATAGAATGTGATGGATTAACAACTGGTAGTGCTCTCTATATTCAAGATTTAACATATGAAAGGGGTCTTCATGTTCATATTGATGTAACAGATACTCACACAAGCACTATAAACAGAGGTACTTCTGGCTTACTTGTTATAGATTACGAAAGACCTGCTACCCATCCTGTAGCTTCAAGCCAAACTGTATCGACGGTTGGACAAAGAATTAGAATGGACGACAATGCTACCAATGTCGGAACCTCTAGTCAAACTGGTCTTCATGTTTATGTTGATAACGCAAGTGCTAATGGTACTACTACAAATTATGGTTTATATACACGTGTTGGAGGTGCGGATAATAATTACAGTATTACTATGGAAAATAATGGTAATAATACTGAGTTTGGACACATACACATGGGTGATGAACTAACTATAAGCACAGAGTCTGATGATGGTACTGGCCATTTATTTCTTAAACCTGATGGAGAAATAAGCTTAGACCCTATAGGTGGAACAACCTCTTTCTCAGATAACGGTTCTGGAGTGTGGCATACTAAGCTATCATCTGGCAGCCCTATTATTCAGGTTTCTTCCGATGGTCGTCCATTAATTTTTAATCAATATGATGGAGCTCAAGTAGCTGAGATAATGGATGGTACTAATCTACCAACTGCATCAGGAACATCAACAAGTATTGCTAGTGCAAATATAGGAACGGGTGGATTTGGGTTTAGAAAAATGGTTCTTAACCTGGGCTCTGGTAACGATGACAACACCCTTGCTTTAACAGACCGTCACTCAGGATGTATTGTAGCCGTAACTCCTACTAATAATGTTCAAGTAAACTTACCCGCAGCTAAACCAGGTTTAGAATACAAGTTTGTTGTTGTTGAAAAACACAATAAAGTATTTAAAATAGCTACTGCTACTCAAGATGGTGCTGATAATTTCTTAATGAGGTGTCAAACACTCGCAGATGATGGAGCAACTTTTGATGGTGGTGGTGATACATTAAGTATTACAAACGCCGAAAAGGGTACTTATATTAATTTAACATGTATAGCGGGTGGTGCTGCTGAAATTTGGTTGGCTGAAGTATTTAGTACAGATTCAACTGCCATGACTAACGCATAAATCAAAAAATAAATAATATGGCAACATTATCAGGAAGTACAATATCATCAACATACAAAACATTATTAAAAACAGATAGTTCTGTTGGATTAACTGGTGCTTTAACGGCTGTGGAGGATGGTGATGGTACATCATCGGCGATGAGCTTGAGCACGGTTGCTTTAAATGTTGGTGGAAAGATAGGTGTTAATTTATCTACAACAACAATTAATGCTGATGTTCATATAAAATCGACATCCGCTCAAGGAATACTTGTAGAGGATTCTAATGGTTTTGATTCTTTTTATGTTGGAGATGGTTCTTCTAAGTTTAACTGTAAGTTAGGTGATATTGATAACTCTTCTGGGGGTAATGACAATTATCTTTATGTGCAAGACTCTAGCAACTATATTATACTTAAAAGCACGTTTACTGGAATAAATCAACTTACACCTACAGCAACACTTCATGTCGGTAATAATGACGCTACAGTAAAGTTTGCTTTATCTTCTAACTCTTCAGCTATGCAAATAGGCGATTCTGGTAACGCAGATATAGTTAATATAGATACTGTTAGTGATAAAGTAAGAATAGAGGGAGACCTTGAAGTTACAGGAGCAACGAATATAAATTCTAGAAGGTATCATTTAGAAGAATATTTTTCAAGAAGACCAGCTATTAATGCTACAGTACAGGCTCCACTTACTAATGCAGATGCTTCACATAGTGATAATGACGCAATTATAGTGGCTAGAGCTATAGCTAATCCTAATTTTGAAGTTTTAGGAACAAATGCTTCTAATGACGATATAACTTTTTCATCTACTTACGCTGGTTTAGCACTTACAACAGATGGAACAGATAATGACCAAATAATTATACTACCTCATTTAGACACAAATCAAACAGCTTGGACAGGAATTAAGTGGGGTAGTGAAAATCAAACAGAATGGGAGTGTGCTATTACCACAGGCTCTTCTGTTGCAGATTATTCTTTTTGGGCTGGATTAAAATTAACCAATACAGCAAACTACCAAACAGATGCTAATCAAGCCTATTTCTTGTTTGCAACTGATGACACTCAATCTGGAGGTGTATTAGGAACAAACACCAAACTTCATTTTGTTTACTCTATAAATAATGATGACTACGTTACAGATTTAGGCATTACTGTAGCTGCTTCTACAACATATAGACTTAGAGTTAAATTTGATTCAGAAAGAAAATTATCTGTTTTTGTTAATGGAGCACAGTACGGTTTATCTGTAATTAAAACATATGATGATACAACAGCAACAACAACTGGAGTTACCGTTAATAATGGTTCAGGTATTTCAGCATCTGGAAGTCCTGTTACTATAGCTACAGATGGAAACACTGCTACAGAATACTTCCTTGTTGGAGATGTTCTTTGTGATTCTTCTGGGAATGTTGTGGGAACTATAACAGCTGTTGCTGCAAATTCAATAACGGTAAGTAGTGTTACAGAAACTCTTGCAGACGATGAGGCTTTATATAAATTTGGAGGTGTTGCAGCTACCACAACCACTAAATCTCTTTTAATGACAGATAACATAGACTATATACCTTATGTGGCTATTCAGCAATTAGCTGGTTCAAAAACTTCTGCCTTAATATTACATTACGAAAAAATAAGTAGAGTATTGTATGAATAAAATATTTTCACTATATTAGTAGAAAATTTAATTTAATACAATATTTACTATGAAAAACACCGAAGAAATCATTGAGGAGGTATGCGAATCAATGAAAAACTTACTACTACAAAAAAACAGAAACTACGGCGACTCTGCAACTAATCCATCAAACGTATTCTCAAAAGGTTCAGCTATAGATTCTATATGTGCACGTATAGATGATAAATTGATGCGTATACAAAATAGAGGTATTAATGATGAAACGGAAGATACTGTATCTGATTTAATAGGTTATCTTATTTTATTAAAGGTTGCTATGTATAAAGAAAAAGGTAAAGAATATAACGAATTTAAAGAAACTATAGCTTTTGGAGGCCATGTTTGTGTTAACGGTAGAAACATAAGCAATATGGAGTCACTGGATTACCATTATAATATAAAAAAAGAAGATGACTCAAGTGAAAAAGAAGAGTATGAAATAAAAACAGAAGATAACAATAATTCAATTTAAAATGAGTGAAGTAGAAGCTATAAATCCTATAATTAGAAAAATAACTATAGGTGATTTAAAACAGGGTTTAACCTATCAAGTTGGTCAAAAAATGCTTGCAGGAAAGCTGCATATAACAGCTATTATACAGGATGAGGCTGCTTGGTACAAGCACCAACAGGTTGTTTACGATGTGTATATAAAATTTGAGGGAGAAGAGTTTTCCAGACCTTGGAAAAGATTTTTTAGCCAGCCTATAGCAATAGAGTTTGATGTTGAGGAAAGAGAACATTATCAAGTAAATTAATATGAAACCAAATAAAGATTATTTTTTTGTACATGTAGAAAAGACTCACGAAGACACTGTTGAGGTAAATGGTAGAGAGTTATTTTTAGACACTTCATACGACGAGTTAAAACATGCTAGACAATACGGAACGGTGGTTGGTGCTCCCAGGGCCTTAAGTATGGGGCATAAAAGAGATATAAAAGAGGGTGATAAAGTTTATTGTCATCATTTTTTGGTTAATGAAGAAAACAGAGTTAATTTTCTAGAACAAGACAATGTGTATAAAATATTTTTTGAAAGCATATACGCTAGGGTTAGAGATGGTGAATTAAAGATGGTGAGTCACTGGAATTTTGTAAAACAAAAGGTTGAGGATGAATCTAATTATATGACCAAATCTGGAATATACACAAAGCCAGAAGCAGAAGATGACGAGCTTCATGGTTATATTTGTCACATGAATGATGAGTTAAAATCTTGGGGAGTTAAGATAGGTGATGAGGTTATATTCTCTAAAAATTCAGAGTATGACATGCAAATTGAAGGCGAAAAGTTGTTAAGAATGCGTAATTTTGATATCTTAGCTACAGTATCATGAACGAACAAGAGCAAATAAATAACTGTATGAATAACTCATACACAATACTTACGGGTAAAAAAAGTTTATCTGAAATATTGTGTGAAGATGACTCTTCTTATTTTTTGTGGAATGTTTTAGATAAAGAATCTGTTGAAGAAAGCATATTTATAGAGATTATAGATTTACTTATAGAATATTTTGAGGACACAGAAGAGTATGAAAAATGTGCAGAACTACTTAAATTAAAGAAAACAGATGAAGGTAAACATAGAAGAAAAATTAGAGAAATTAATACAGTCGGGTAATCAAGCATTTGACCTTTTATTAGAAGAGGTTAAAAAACCTATAGACCCAGACCTTCCAGATGATAAATCAAGAAATGCTATGAAGGCCAAAAAAGAGTGTTTTATGGATGCTCAAGAAATTCTAATGGCTATTCACAAAATAGAAAATCAAATTAACGGAGAAGAATCAGAGTCTTTGTCTGAAGATGATATAAATTCTTTTAAGGCTGGCTTCTCAGAAAAATTTGCCAAAAAATAGAAAGTACAATTTTATTTACTATATTTGCGTAGTTAGGAATAATATATTATGTCAGGAACTT
>TARA_R110002012_G_scaffold52195_3_pt1 | contig 12874 bp, 9 predicted proteins | sample TARA_R110002012 | Tara Oceans TARA_R110002012 (sample SAMEA4396515) | marine metagenome | biome: Westerlies Biome; feature: [DCM] deep chlorophyll maximum layer (ENVO:01000326); material: water (ENVO:00002006), including particulate matter (ENVO:01000060) such as... | depth 40 m
TAATTCTTGCGAGTTATTATATAATCCAACCGTAGTAATATATACTTTAGGATCTCCTATAAATGTTGATTGTGCAATTAATCCATCACTACCAGTAGTATAAGAAGGATTATTTGAAAAATTATATTCTGCATTTTTAATTCTTACAAAATAATGCGTGCTAGCAATTTTTTCAGAATTTCTTGCTTGAAATCCTAACGACTCTAAAGCAGCAGAACCTGATATCGAATGGAATAAACGATAATGATTATTTCCTTCTGAATTAGAACCTGTATTAGTTTGAAAATCTAAACGTTGATCTAACATTTTTCCGTCTAATATTAAAGTACCATAATCAGGATATGCTAATCCATAATAGACAGGTGCAGCTGCATTAAAAACACCATTTGTAATTGATCCAGAAACAATGTTAAAAACTTTTCCTGAGTCGGTAGTCGTTGCAGATGCAACTGAAGAATCATCAATTAATTGTATAGCTGGTGAACTACCAGTAGCTGCTACATTACTACCTGTTGCATTAGTATCAGCTGATGCAGACATTGCTGCTAAAGCTATTTCAAAATTACCTGCATCTAAACGTTCCTTTAATTTATTCCGTTTAAAATTGATAACATAAATAGAATCAGTACTTCCAGAACCTGCAGTAGTAAATCTACTATCATTAGGATTCAATAAAAGTTGTCGATACTGTCCATATATGGCTTTTGATGGTGAATCAGCATTACCTAAATTAGAAGAACCACTTCCCAATGCATTTCCATATGCTAATGAAAATTGTACTGCAGAACCAGTTACACTAGGATTACCATCAAATATATCAACATAATATCTTTTTTGTGATACAGTTTGTGCTGATGAAGTAAAAAATGTAGTTAAACTTGCTATATTATTACTAAATACCCCAGCTGTTACTGTTTCAGTTTGATTGTCAATAATATCATTTACCGTATCAAATTTTGTAAATGTCCGGCCGTTTGATGCAAGTATTTGCAGTTGTTGTTGTTCAGCAACTATTTGGTTTGCTAATTCTTGTGCCAATTGTTGCACCTGAGCATTAATTTCTTGACCAGATGCGGCTGATGTAGGCGAAGCAGAAGCAGGTGATGTTTGATTTACATTTGCACTTGTTTTAGGAGTAACACCTAATCTTTGCTGACGTTTTAATTGTTTAATTGTTTTCATATTTTCCATTTTCTACTAATTACTTAAATTTAAATTAGCAGTTGTTGCTTTATTTACTGTCAAATTAATAGTAGTAGAACCACCTGTTTCATTTCCAATAATTGTAACCGTTGCTGTTTTGCTAGCAACAATCAATGTTTTAGCTACAACTTTAAATTCAAATCCAGCTACTGCAACACTTTGTGCGTCTTCATTATCTCCAATAAATCTAGGAGTAGTAGGAAGAGTGCCTGGATTTGATAATGCTTGAGTTACTTGTATATCTGCTACCGTTGAGTCTGATAATATTGCTGTATATCCTAGATTTGAATTACCTCCTTGTATATTAGCAGTATTTGGTGCAATAACATTAGATGTACCAGGACCTTGCAAGGTAATTGAAGAATTACCTATAGTAACTACTGGTAAATTTGTTGTTTGTTTTGGTAATGATACTAATTTATATTTTAATGCTTGAGTTTCATCAGGAATTGCTTCTGTAATTGGTAAATTTTCTATAATTGTACCATAAAAATTTGTTCCTAATGGATGATTTGCATTATATAATGAATAATCAATTTCATCATCACCAACTGCAAATTGTGTAATTTGAAAGGCATTTCCACCTTTAGCTAATAATTCACGCCCTTTTAGCGTAAGAATTGCGTCTACAGTTACACTACTGTTATTTAAATATCCCATAATGATTAACCTTTATTTTATATAAATATATTTCAATTGAATTTTACGTTATTTATTTAGTTTATTATAAAACTACCCTGAGCTCCAGGATTGTTTGTATATATTAATTGATTTGGATTTGTTAAATTAAACTCTACAACAGGTCCTCCGTCAACCGTTTCTGTTGAAGAAATATTAAAATCTGGACTAGTCAATTGACTTCCATTATAAAATAAATTATTAATACCAGCTGGTAAATAATCTTGCGTTTCTGCAGCTATTAAAGTATCAAGGCCTTGTTCAATTAAATTAAATCCATCTTGTGTTTGTAAAAATTCATTATTTTCTGTTACAATACTTTTTGGTGTATCATATACAACTTGTTGAAATTCAGATAAACTTGATGATTGAATTACTGGTAAAACAGCTTCAGCTGCAAAGAATGGGGTAGATACTGTTATATACCCAGCTTGATTTGGAGTGGTTTGCGTAGTTAAATCAAATCCATCTTCTGTTTGTAGTAATAAGTTATTTTCTGTTATTAAATTAACATTTGCACTTCCAGAAACTATAACACCTTCATATGAATATGTAGTAGAAACTTGTGAGTCAGTTGACGTTAAAAATGCTTGATATTCATCATCATGATTTCCAGATAATGTTATAACGTCTGCAGAATCAACTTGGCCTTCATATAACACATGATCAGCTGATGCCGTTGTTACTGTTTGTGTAATAATAGTTGTATATGAATCATTAAATTTATTTAATGATGGTAATATAGAATCTTTACTTCGTTCTAATATATTTGGTTGTACTAATAATCCAGTTAATTTATTAGCTCGAGCAGGAAGTAATTGTTCTAATTGTTTAAAAAATGATAAATCAAATAAAGTAAAAATTCTTATATACGAATTCATATCATTTTTTTGACTATATTTTTTCCAATAATCTTGAGATTTTTGTATTAAATCTGGGTATGATTTTTTATTTAAATCTCCCGGATCTCCAATAAAATCATCTAATGATTGAAATCCTAATTGAGCAATTATATCTTCATCAATCATTGTTTGTGGAGAAAAATATATTCCTAATTTAGCACTATCTAAAGGAGCTTTATCAAATTGACTACGTTCCGCTCTAGTTCTAACATCTAAACTTCCAACTAATTCATTGCTTTCTAATCGTATCTTATTGTCATCGAATGTTCCAGCTCCTAATGATATAGCATCATAATAATATGTTTCTTCAATTGAATCATATGGGGTATCATTAGTCCAACTTGCAAATTCTGCAGTAATTCCAGATGAATTTGGTTCTACACCACTTAAACTACTTGTTTCTGTATGATTAATTTTTTGTGTTAATGGCAATCTAAATATCAATTCATTATATGCATCAAAATTGCCATCATATGCTGCAGGAGCTTTAACATGATTATTAAATGGTTCATCTTGTAAATTACTAGACCAAAATCTTAACTCTTGAAGTTGACCAGACAATCTACTACCACCAGTAGTTCCACCTAATGTTAAACTACCAGTAAAAGCAAACGAGCCGCTAGCGGATGCTGATACAGCTGCTATAATTTTACCATATTTTGATTTTTTTGTTACTAATTCTAATACACCTTCTTGAGTACTTAATGAAAATCCATTTTGTGTAGTTAAATCAAATCCATTTTGTGTTGTTAATTCATCTGGTGTAGCACGAAGCATTGCACTTAAATACCCACCATCGAATAACTCAATATCAGCACTACTAGTTCCATTAATTTGAACTTTACCTTTAGTACCACTAGTATAATCTAATGTAACTGTGTTACTACCTATAGTAAATAAATTCATCGTACTAGGCAATGTTGGCGTTTTTATAACATCATCAGTTCGAAATCTTATTTCTGTAGTTTTAATCGAAGAAGTATAATTAACAATTACTGTACCTGCTGTATTGTTAATTAAATCTAATGCATAATCAAAATTTAATTTGTCATATAAAGGAGCTCTTTTTAATCTTGGTCCTCCATATTCATTAATTGTCATTAAAGATTGTGGAATTCCATAACAAGATAATAATGCTTGTACACTTCGTTTAGTTCCTTTTGATTTTAACAATAATGGTAAATTATTTATAATTCGACGCCATATTGTATATGTAGAGTTTTCTGATGAAACTGATGGGTCTCCTATAGAATTCGAACCAGTTAATGGAATACCAGTTTCTGATGTACCTAATGAGTATTCCCAAAGTTTTTTATGTTGATTACCATTTGTTAAATTCCATCCAAATTGTTTTGCTACCGAATATAATAATTCATTTGGCATTCCTAATTTAGGATTTTCTTCACGCTTATTTATTTTGGTCATATGATCAATATATGTATATAATATATCATAATGATGACCTAACATGTTAATAAATGTTGTTACATCTATACTATCTGATTGTAATCGTATATGTTCTGGTACTGCTTTTATTAATGAATTATTATTTAAATTATCATATGTAGAAGCATTTGAAATTGCTTGAGAATACCATGTTTGAAATTGACTTGACGTTATTGAATACTGTATATATGGAACAGTAGAATTAGATTTTGGTATTGGATCTATATAACTACCAGTTAAATCAGCAACATTAGCATCTAGTAATGGAATGGGATGGGTTGTTAACTTTGAAGATGATTCATAATATAAATGATGTTCAAAATTATCAAATCCACTTATTAATGCTGTTTTTAAATTTGTAAAATCTTGTGCATTTGTTGTTGAGTCACTTCCTGAAATACCCGTTAATACAGAACTTTGAGATGTATAACGTTCTATTAATCCTAATTTATATTTAAAATTTTCTAATCTTTCTGTAGCTGAACTATAGAATATAAAATTATTAAAATCAGAATAATCTATATTTAATTTTACTCCAGATAAACTTCCAGAAAAATAATTATCAATAATTTGTTGTGATGTTGATGTAGAAGATCCTAATAAGTCTGTCCAACTCTGTAATCCTGTTTCTGTTGATATATCATAAGAATAATTAGCTTGCCAATTTGGTCCACTTAAAACATTACCAGCAGATAAATCATCAATAAAATCAATATTAATTGTATCAATGTATGTTGGCTTTAATTCTTCAACTACCCAACATTTAAAATTATTTTCAATAGTATCTGGTAATGGTTCATATAACTTAACATATAAATATTCGTCAATTACTACACTATTAACAAATTGAACACATTGATTTCTACTAAAATTTAATAAATACTTTTTAAAATATCCAGATTCAACTGTTTGATTTACTGTTTCTATATAGTTTGTAATTTGTTCTACAAAATTAGAATTAGAACTATCAAGTGCACGAAGTTTTATTTCTTTACGATCTGGTGAAATTTCATCAATTCGTAAATATTGTTCTTCATAATTACCAATTAAATTTTTAAAAAAGTTAACAGCAAGTTTATATGTACCATCGTTTATTTTTAAATCTTGTAATGATTTATTTATATCCAATACAAATGGTTCTGATAAAAATTGAATTTGATTTTTAGTAATAGAATCAAAATATACAGGAACTTGTAGTAATGAATTATTTTTATGTTGACCAGTAACCCATGTATCTCCAGAATATATATGAAATTCTACAGTAGATTTATTAATAATATTATCATTAAATGATACCGGTATTTCTTTATTAGTATCTATAGTTTGCAATAATGTAGAATCAAGACGTTGTGCAGACAAAGATTGTTTTGCTGATAATATTTGGTCTATATTTTTATATTGCGTTAACATATTATTTTTCTTGTGTGTTTGATACAGCTACTTGTTTTGAAGGATCGCCTGGATCTGCAACTGATTCTACCGATGATATAGTTGTATTTGGTTTATCAATCTCATAGTTATTTTCTAGTGTTCTTTTAGCAAGTATATCTATCTTAACGCCAGTTGGTACCTCTTCACCTTTTTCTTTATCAAAAACAAAATTTTGTGTTCTTTTTAGTATAGCATTATCGAATCCTATATTAATTACAGATCCTGCAAAATTTTGATATACAGTATTTGGATTTTGATATAATGAATCTGGTGTTATTGGTGTAGGAATAGGATCAACAACACTAACATCCCATTCGCAAGATTCAGCTAATATATAGCTTAAATCTCCAGAAAATGTTTCTATACGATATGTATCACCTACAAAAGTATCATCCATATTTATTATATATTCAACATTTAAAACTGGATATTCGTTATTACTAAATCCATATGGATTTGTTTTAGCTGTTGTTTGACCTGAAGGATTGGCTCCTGCGTCTGTATAGAAATTAATATCTTCTGGCAATGGATGATAATTAGTTCTGTTTCCTCTAAATAATCTAGTAACCATACCAACTCTGCTCGTTTTAATTTGTGAGGTAAACTGCACTTGTATTGTAAATTTTAAAGTTTTACCTTGTTCTATTAAAGCATCATATCTACTTTTATCGATAGTATAACTATTAGGAGTTTCTTGAAAACCACCGGTGAATGTTACTTGTTTGAAACCTGAAGATTCCTGTCCTGCAGCTTCACCCATATCTCCACCATCATTATAAAACCAAGTAGAGTCATATGAAGTATTGATTCTTACGAAATTTACTGGCTGTCCTTTTCCGTCAACTGCAGTTGGTACTGTGAGTTTAGCAGATATATTATCAAAATTAAATTCAAAATTTGGATCAAGAAATTCACGATTAACAGATACTGGAAATTTAAAGTAATTGAATTGTGTATCTAAAACTTTTAACATTGAAATATTATCAATATTAAATGAATTAGTTTCAATAACTATATAAGACCCGTCTTGCACAATTACATTACCAGCTGCGTCACGTGGTATGATATCAGTGTTATTTGAAACAACAGTTAATCCATTATTAATATAATTAGCAGTTTGTTCTACAGTTATCGGGTCTAATAGAACGTCTTTTTGTAAATTTGTGTTCTCTACCGATACTAAATTTTCTTCTTGATTGCTTCCAAAATTTGCCATTATCTAACTACTTTAAAATAAATTTCATCGTCGATAAAATTCTCAGTAAATCCATCTTCAATTTTTAATTCTATGCGGTAATATCGTTCTGGCATAAAACTATTCATATCTACATGTATAAAATTACTAGTGCTATCGCAACTTACTTTATTATAAATATTATCATATGGAATTATGTACTCATCTGTAGCCGCATCCCGTATTGCATAAAATGTAGTTGTAGGTAAAAATTTAACTGTTTCTGTTGGAAATAAATTTGTTGGTGATTTTTTAGGAAATTTATCACGAGCAAAAATTCTAATTTTTGTTATTTCAGTGTCTTTATACGTTGGTTTAGTCTTGCTATAAGTTAGATATGAATCTAGATCAACTGCAGACAAAGATCCTGTCGCAAAAGTGCTTTGATCCCAATACATAGTTATTCTAGGTACATATATAGTATGTGTTTCACGACTAAAAAATCTAATAATACCAGTTTTAGTTCCATCATCTTCATCTGCATCAGAAAACTTAATTAAAAATCCATTATTATCTACAGCAACACCACCGCTTCCAGATATCCATGTTTTTATAGCTTCTGTAACATTCATATTAATATCAGTTGGACGATATGAAAATGCTTCATCTGTATCTAAACCAGGTTGATAAAAATATGAAGTATCAAAAATTGCACTATTAAATGTACTATTACCTTTTTGATAAAGCCAACTACCACCACTACCACTACCAGATATATATAAGCTAGGAGCTCCTGTATTTATATTTTGACTACTTGATATCCAAGATGATCCTGAAAGTGATTGTGTAGTTTGAGTAGTAATATCATTACCAGTTTGTGTTTGTAAAATTGAATTATCCTGAGTCGTTATAGATTCGCCTGAATATTCAGAATAAGACCATGATGCGTGAGGTCTTGCCCAAGAAATACCATCCTTTGTTGCTGTGGTATCACTTTCAAATCCAGTACCATTCGTCCATGTTTGCCCCATTAATTTTGCATCTAACGTATAATCAGCTGGTAAATTTTTTGCGTGAGTTGTAAATAATTGTAACATGAATTTACAAGAATTTAAATCTATAGAATATTTTGTAAGAGTTTTTGTAATATCGTCTATATCAAATTTGACAACAAATCGACTTTTTACTAATGTGTTGCCGTCAGTGTCTAATTGTTTACCAACTTGTAATATTTCATCTATGCCAGTATTATGTTCTCTACTACTAGTAGCTTCATACATTGTAGCATCACTAGACGCATAAATTATTCTAAACATAATTTCTTTTATATTATCCCGTAAATACAACTAAGTATTTAGAGCTATTACCAGCACTTCCTGATAACCATAATGAGCCAGTTATTATTGGTTTAGTTGTAGGAAGATTTTCAAATATAATATCTGTAGCAGCAGCAGATCCTCCACTTACATGTAATGAAGCTGTTCCTGCAGCACTAATATGTACATTACTTGAAGATACTATATCCATATTTGATGTACCATCTAAATATAAATCTTTCCATTCTTTTGCAGACGAACCTAAATCATAAGTATCATCTGCATCAGGAATTAAACTTGAACTTACTACTCCAATTGATGCACTATCTATTAAACCTAAATCTATATTTGCAGTTCCATCTAAATATAAATCTTTCCATTCTTTTGCAGATGAACCTAAATCAAAAACCTCATCGCTAAATGGAATTAAACTCGAACTTGCATTAGTCAATGTAAGATTAGTTATTGATGCAGTAGCTATTGTTATTAAACCTGTAAGTGTTGAAGCCCCAGTTAGATCTAAACTACCACTAACGCCCAATGATCCAGATAAAACTATATCTTCTACTGCATTAGCAGTTAACACATTATATACATCTGAAACATAACTTGCTGATATCAGCCCGCCGGCTACTATACTTGTGCGATTATCACGAATTACGCCCATTTTATAATCCCTTTTACTATAAATATAAAGTTATTAAGAACTTACGACTCTACCACGAATATCTTGATCGATATATTTTACTTCAAATATACTAGGATCTAATGAAGGGTATATTACACCATTTTTAGTTGCTGGATTTAAATTATAAATATTTCCAGAATATCCATTTTCTGTTTTATGTAAATTAGTAAATTTTACAGCTACAACTGTTTGGACTCCTTGAATATTACCTATAGTATTAGTAATAGCTGATTTTATAATTGGTTGATTAATTTGCCATTTATCAATAGAAAAATATGTTCTTAATGCATTAACACATTTTAATAATACTTCATTACTATTATAATTTGGTAATACTGTTATTTCAAAATTAATTCCGATATTAATAATAAATGCATTTTTAATATTAACAGCATCTGTTAAAATACGATATTGATTTAAATAATTTTTTAAATTTTCTTTTACTGCTTGGTTTAATTCTGTAAGTTGGTTATTAGAATTAATACCTAAAACATACATATTTAATGCTAATGGATTCGGAATACGTTTTTCAACTTGTTCTTGTTGTATTATTTGATCATCTGGGACTATATATGCTTTTGATACACTTCCAAATTTACCTGGCATTGAATATGCTCTTATTATATAATCTTCTCTCGTAACTAATCTATTTTGTGTTGCAAAATTACCTAATGCATTATTTTTAATATCTTGTAATGTATCTTGATTTTTTGCTCCAGTTGCTGGGTTTGGATTAGTTAATGAAACTGATCGTTTTACAAAAGTAACAAGACCTGCATTATTAGTGCTATTAACATCATCTTCAAATTCAATAAAATTTATTTGTGTTAATACTCCAAATGGAACATTATCTGAAATACCATTACCTACTGTATATTTAATTGTTAACGTAGTATTAGATGGTGCTTGACCATATGCTCTAGTAAATAAAAAATTAGACGGATCAATATCAACATCAATATCTCTTCGGAATCCTGCTAATCCATTTCCAACATTATTTGGATTTGGTATTACTTCTTCATCATTATTATCTGATACTCCAGAACCAAATTGTATTTCTAATAAATTATCACTACGTAATCTAGTAATAAATCTTTTTGATGATTTTCTTAATTTTAATAAACTAGGCGCAGTTGCTCTAAAAACCGATAAATCTGGATCATTCTCTGCTAAATTTGGTATAGATTCAAAAATAGTATCTTGAGCTAAATATGGAACTGAATACCAACTATCGCCATCTGTTTCAGTACATGATACAATATCAATAATATTACGATCTGGTAATACCACTTTATCATATGCAATAGGACTACCAAATGTAAATGATGTAGTTTTAACAGTACCTGAAACAGCTTTTACTTTCTTTTTTAATAAATAATATATTGGTTGTTTAGTAGAATCGTTAGTTTCATATATAGTAACTTCAGTTGGGTCAATACTAGATGAAAATCCAAAATTAACAGAGTCTAATGTTCTAAATACAGCTGGTCCATTTTCTTGTTTTATTTCACATCCAGGTTTTATATTTAAAGCATAATTATAATCAGGTGCAACAGTTGTGCCAGAACCAATTGATGGTACAAGTTGAAATATATCTAAATCAACATATGCTGGTATAGAATTTTTTGGTGTATATCCTAATTCTTTTGCAATATCAAATATATTAGTACGTTCTGTTGCTTGTTCTAATAAAGATTCTTTTATATTATTATCAGCATAATAAGATAATACATCGCCAACATATGCAGCCATCTCCATAAATAACATTCCAGGAGAAGCTTCATTAAAATCAGTATATGATGTTGGAAAATATTGTTTAGTAAAATCTATTAGATTTTTTCGAAATTGACCAAAATCTTTATTAATATATGTTACATCTTTTTTTACACTCATTTTTTATTCTATTGTTATAGTAGATGAATCTTCTTTTGCAATTATAGTAATATTATCAGTACTAAATCCGTCGACTGTATATGTTAATTGTATTTTAGTAGTATTTAATAATGATGGATCATCATCTACATTTAATATTTCTAAATTTTGAACTACAATATATGGTAACCAAAAATTTAAAGCTGCAGATATTTCTGCAGAAATAAGTTCTTTTAATTCATCATTACTAGGTAAAAATACTAAACTTAATAAATTAGTTCCAAAATTAAGTTGATTATATCGTTCTCCTTTTCTTGTTAATAAAAGATTTCTAATATTAGCCTTTGCTTGATCGTTACTAGTAAATAAAGTTTTAAATATACCTGGGTTTCCAAAAGATAGATCTACACCTAACCCTATTTCAGATTTTGTTGTTACATCTTCAATTGTTTGTATACGATATGCCATTATAATGCGAACCCTTTATTTTTTTTCTTATCCACTGCTTTCATTAATCCTCTATAATCACGATTCATTGCTTTTGCAACAATAGGATCTACTGTCATATCTTTACCAGTTTCTGGATCTGCCATTACTGAAGGTGCTGAATTACCTCTTATCATTCCAAACCCTTGTGAATCATTAGAATTAAATGACATATCTGGCATTCCTTCTTTCATTAAATCTGCATATGATGTAGTACCTGCTTCCGTTGTAGCAGGAGTTTCATTTAAAATATCTGCATATTTTGTACTAGTATACATTACCTTTTTCTTTGCATTTTTCATAGCAGGCTTTGTATTTTTTTTAGATTCTGTTTGTAATTGTGTAACCGTGGATTGTAATCCTTCTTTAAGAATTTCAGTTAATTCTTCTTTAATAACTTCACGTACAGCCGTTTTAAGTGCTTTTATAAGTGTTTTAGATTCCATATATTTCCGTTTTATTATAAATATGTATGATGTTAATTATTCGGTCCATATACTGGTCCTCCCCAATTAGTATCAGATTTTTTTGGACCATATGGTATATTATTTTTAGTATCTACATAAAAATCACCTATTTTACCTAAATTAGAAGCTGGTGGTCCGGCAGATTTATAAACTTGACTTGGTGCTTCTTGTAATGATGATAGTAAATTTTCTTGTTGTGATATTAATTCTTGTATTGCATCAGATCGTTGTTGTAAATCAGATTCTGACACATTTTTTGTTTGATAAAATTCTGAAGGTAATTCGTTATTAAAGTCATACCCTTCTGGAAATCCATCACCTAGATCTGGTATATTTAATTCTGTTTGTTCGTCACACACTGAATTTAATTTAGCAATTGCAGTAACTAATGGTGGTATCAATGTTTCTAATTTTAATAACGTTTGTTGTGGTACTGCCTGAAGTGGCTGTATAGCTGCATTTGCATTAGCAATTAATTCGTCTTGTAATGCTAAAGCAGTTGCGCCAATAAATCCTTTAACAGTTAAAGGATCATTTATTTGTGCAGCCGCAATTGCATTTTTAATTGCTATACCAGTACCAATCAAAGTTTTTACTCCACTAACTATTTGTTGTATTTTTGGAAGATTTTCTTGTACTACTTGAATACCTTCTTGAATCTGAACTAATGATTTTTTTATTTTTTGTACAGTAGGATCATCACATTTTACTCCAGCTGGTAATTTAATAGAATCTTGTATAACTGTTTTACTTTCATCTAATAAGTCGTCAACTACTTTATTAAATTGTTCTTGTGCTTTATCAACTCCTACAGCTGGTAATTTTGTTAATTGATCGAATGGTGGTGTTATTGCCATAATTATACTTCTGTTTTATAAGGTTTAAAGTCCATAAAATATTTTGAACTTAAAAGTTCTTGTAACTGCGTTTGTGCTTTTTCAGCATATTGTAAATTTATAAATGTACCTGATGCAGAACCACATTGTATTATACTATTTAATTGATTTATTATATTTTGTAATACACTAAGTAAAATATCCCCATGAACCATACTAACTGCAGCATCTTCAGCTCCTAATTTTATTTCACCAGTTGAATTTAAAACTATTCCTAATGGAGAATCAATAACAGCTAAATCAGTACGTGCTTTTAATATAACACGATCAGATACACCTAATAATTGAGAACCTATATAATTAGTTTCAGTTCCA
>TARA_R110002012_G_scaffold321917_2_pt1 | contig 12866 bp, 8 predicted proteins | sample TARA_R110002012 | Tara Oceans TARA_R110002012 (sample SAMEA4396515) | marine metagenome | biome: Westerlies Biome; feature: [DCM] deep chlorophyll maximum layer (ENVO:01000326); material: water (ENVO:00002006), including particulate matter (ENVO:01000060) such as... | depth 40 m
TCATATTTTAAAGCGCTAAATGGCGGGTTTTCATCGCCAAAATAGGTGACTGTGTAGAGAAGATATTCCAGACGGTTCGTTTCCGGATTTACTAACATAAAGTATTGATCCTTTGGGCTTGATCCAGTATTGGGATCGAATGTTGCCTGGAAGGTAGGATATTTTTTGCCGTTCAGCATTTTGTCTTCTACCTTTTCAACGGTCACACCCGGATCTGTGAAAATGTAGGGGATATTGAAAAAGTAGAAGTAAAGGTTGTGATAAAACTTTATTGAATTTCCTTTATAAGCGGCTCTGTTTGGGCTGATCCAAGTCTGATTTCCGTCATAGCCAATTTCAAATTCTGAATTGGACAATCTGATTTTCCTGCTTTCCAGGTTGATAAAGGCATCTTCTTCGGTCATTACGCCTTCATGAATCATAGCATAGCTTTCAGCTTTTGCATTGAACCATTTTTTCCAATCCCCATGTGCATCCAATACGGTGGTAAATTCCGGAGAAATTTCAGGAAGAGGTTTTTCTACCTTGCTTTGGCAGGAAATGAGAATAAAAAGCAGAGCAATAATTGGAAAAGTATAGTTATGAATGCGCATGTTAAATACAGTTTGGGCTTTCAATTTAATAGTAAATAGGATTTAACCCAAGCTGGAAATTTCACTTCAATTCTCAAAAGCATCTTTAAGGTTTTGCATAAAAAAAGCCCAAGCAAAGCTCAGGCATTTTCATTGTTCAGACCTATAGTATATTCTGTAATCCTACATTTAATTAACTATTTCCGATATGCTACCATTTTCTAGATTGAAGTATGGGATAAGCTAAAAGCTAAATTTCATATTATTTCCTGCCACATTTTTCTGTGTTAAGCCCTAGGGGTATCATAGGGAAATTCATATTTATTACTCTACTGAACTATCCTTTAGCACCTTTTCTCTAAGAGAATCAAAGCTAAACTCAGCATTTCTTATCCATTGAATTGCCTTTGGCAACAGGGCTAAACCCACCATTAATGCACCGATCGTAATGACGTGAATTGGATAAGTGAAATAGCTACCCGAAGTGAAAACTCCCAAAATCAATAAGGTGCTGAAAGGCATAGAAACTGCCAGAACATTTATTCCCAATTCCAGATCAAAGGTTGGATTACTTTTCTGATCCTCATTTTCATATTCAAGTTTTCTTATGGATGACATATGCGCAAATGGCCAGAAGCTCACTGCACTTTGAGGGAAAACTACTGCTAGGATAACTGCAGCTTCAGATGGCATAGGTACTAGCCAAATAAATAGACCGCTTATTAGAAATGTAAATCCAGCTCTGAAAGTGAGTAGGGAGGTAATCATGCGTAACTGATCCCACTTGAAAATCACTGCTATCCCTATGAAAAGCAAGACCAAAGGAGTCATCATATCCTTCATCATAAGGATAGATTCACTGAGAAATCCAGGCATACTTTCCAAGTTGAAGCCAAAGCTGAGGAGGATGATCGCCACTAGGATTACCATATTGATAGGTTCGCTTACCATAGCGATCAATAGCTCTTTTACTTTTTCCCCATTGGATTTTGCTTTTAGATTCTGGTTTTTGTAATACCAGGACATTGCAAGTAAATAGGCTAATACCAATACGAAAAGCTTATTTCCTATGTCTGCCAATGCTGCCCAGGCAAGCACATCGTCTCCAAGATACTCTACTATAAAGGGGAAACATGTCAAGCCAGGAGCTAAAGATGGTAGTAGCAACATCAGTGTTCGCATCGCAGGAGTATCAGACTTGATGCCAAAGAACGGCAAGGAATACCTAGTCAGGAAGATCATCACAATATTGAATACTAAAGCCAAAACCGGAAGAATAAGGAGATCCGGATTGATTTCGATTTTCAACAGTGCGACAAAGATCATAGCCGGCAATGCGATGTTTAGAATTATGGTTTTTAACCCTTTTTTCTGATCCTCACTTTGTAGTTTTTTCTGGAGAAAAATCCCAATAACTATCAAGAGAAGCAGTGAAAGAGTCTTCTGAAGTGCAATACTCATAGTTGGTTAATAATCTTAAGCTGTTACTTTTTTGAAAGCATCGACGAAAATTTCCATTTCGTCCATTGTTCCCATGCTCACTCGGCACCACGGTTTTTTGTCGATGTTGAATACTCTGATGCCTACTCCGCTATCATACATTCCTTTCATAAATGGCTGTCCTTCCATGCGTAATGGGAAGATCATAAAACTGGTGTGTGAAGGAATGATATCGTATCCAAGTGAAGCGATCTCACCTTTGGTATATTCTCTACATTCACTGTTCATATTTCTGCAGCTGGTGATGAACCCTGGATCTTTCATACTGGCAATAGCTCCGTTAAGAGAAGTGACGCAAAGTCCCATAGTACTTCTTACCATAGATGTGATACTCTCAATACGCTCTGGTTGAGCCACCATGTATCCTATTCGAAGTCCTGCCATTCCGTGAACTTTAGAGAAGGTCCTTGCTACGATTACATCTTTACCTTCTGCGATCAATCCTACCATTGAACTTTCTTCTGGGTTTTCCAAAAATTCCAGATATGCCTCATCTACAAACACTGGAGTTTTTTCGGATACGGTTGAGCAGAATGCTTTGAGTTTGGTGGCATCTGTAATAGATCCTGTAGGATTGTTTGGGTTACATATGTAAACCAAATTAGTCTCTGCATCTACAGCTTTTTCCATAGCGTCAAGGTCATGCTGGAAATCACCTGTCAAAAGAGTAGGCTTCCATGTTGCACCAAGCTTTTGGGCAGTATTCATCAAAGACATGTAAGAAGGATCTGCAGATACTACATTACCGCCATTCATAAACTGTACAAATGCTACTTTTTCTAAGATGTCAGAAGATCCAGGTGATAGCATGATGTGATCCGGAGATACGCCTTCTTTTTCGGCGATCATGTCAAGAAGTACCTTTGCTTCTCCGTGACCATATCTATTGCCTAGCGAAATGGATTCGGAAATAGCTTTGATCACCTTCGGAGAAGGTCCATAGGGATTCTCATTAGCATTTAATTTCGCTACTATCCGTGCTTCGTCATATTTGAACATCGGGATGTGCTCATTTAGAATAGAGTCAGGCTGATAGGCCGCTAGTGCTTTGTTTTTTGGGAGAGCAAAAGCAGGAGCAAGTGCCATGGTTCCCATTGCCATAAGGCTGGATTTGATCCAATTTCGTCTGTTAATAGAATGATTCATAACTGTTTTTGTAAGATTTAAAGGAATAATTTTTGGTTTTGTAATAATAATTTTGAGTGTTAATCGACTCGTATTGTGTGGTATTTTCTGAAGGCAACTTCTTTGTACTTTCCAGTAAATTCAAGACGTACCTGACTGCCGCTTTGCGCTTCCGGCAGCCCCAAATCAGCCCAGGACACTATCAAATCAGCATTGCCATCAGTATCTGTTACTAGTCTTGCTACTTCGTCAGTATTGTTGATGAATACAGCAATGTCCAGGTTGGAAACAGGAATTGAGTCAATCCCTTGGGTGTTATCCAGAATATTTGTTTTGTCAAGTTCCAGGAATCTGGATCCTACCGTGACAGGGGATGATGACGGAAAAGATGTTCCTTCCAGTAAAACCAAGACCGGAGATGCCACATTCGGTGTGGTGAGTTCATCGGCATCCACACAGGACTGTGTGAAGGAAAGGGTGGCGATGACGGCCAGTACTAAGTATATATTAAATGACTTTTTCATATGTATTTCAGTTGAGTTTTGGAGATACGATTTACTGTTACTCTACCCACCAAAGTGGAGTTCTCATATTGTCAGACCCGCCTAGTTTACTGACGCCTTCGTCTAGGTTTGCCTTGTTCAGAGAATATTCTGAAGTAGGATATTCTATCCTGGTGGGAAGGATTCCATCGTTTGAAAAGACTGCATTTTGATTTGGTGCGGGCATCACTGGAAACCCCGTTCTTCGGTATTCATTCCAGGCTTCTACTCCCTGTCCAAAGAGAGCGATCCATTTTTGTGTCATGATGCTTTCCTTGGTTACTCCTCCGATTCTAGTCATGTAATCACTCGGCATCACTAATCCTTGCTGCTGGAACGATGCTTTGATAGCACTCTCTAGGAACTCAGCAGCATCCCCATCAATATCTCCATCGAGGGCTGCCTCTGCTTTGATGAATTCTACTTCGGCATAAGTCAACAAGACACTTGGTGCAGTAGGATCCAGATATTTTAGTCCGATTCGCGAAGCGTTGTATGTGCCGGCTGCAGCATCCGTCAACCCGTTTGGAAGTCCTGCGTAGGAACCATCCGCCAGAGGCTGTGCATAAACAGAGATACGCTCGTCATCAAGAGCGAGTAGTTTGTCAATAAGTGTAGAGCTTATATTCCAGTCAGACCGTGTGGAAAACACATCAAACATTTTATTTCTGCTTCCTATTACATCAAAATGATGTAATTCTGCTGTCTGGGAATTGCTCTCGATTATTGGGTACTTAGCGGGGTCTGATAGTATTTGCTTCATTATCGCCTGGGTTTCTGCCGGCTTTTTAGAAGCTTGCCTATTTGCTATCCTAAGAGCAAGTGAGTTTGCAAAACGTTTCCACTTCATGATGTCTCCGTTAAACATAATATCTCCCACTACTGCTGGTCCTGAAGTAGATAGAAGATCATTTGCTTCTGTCAGATCGGCAAGAATTCCAGCATAAACTTCTTCCTGGGAATCATATCTTGGAGAGTTTATAGCTTCTTCCGCTGTTCCTTTTAGTGCTTCAGAATAAGGAATAGGCCCAAAAACATCGGTTAGATAAGCATAAGCAAATGACTGCATGACCATGGCTATACCCACATAATTGGTGTTTTCGTAGGTTGCGCCGGGAGCAGATAAGGATTTCATCCTTTCAAAGTTGATCAATGATTCTCGGTAGAGATTATTCCAAGTGCCGGATGATATAGTAAGTGGGATCTCATAACTATCGCCTTCCGCATTAATATAGATGTTTCGTGAAAGATGCTGTATCCAGCACATTGCCGCATCAATATTTAGTCTTTCATATCGAGTGCTGTGTCCCCAATATCTATCCACAGTTACTTGGAGAGCATTAGGCAAAAGAAGTGACGGGGAAATAGAAACCGGATTGTTTGGATCCGTATTAGTTTCTTCAAAGTCTTTGGTACAGGAAGTCATCGTGCCAAAAACCAGGAGAAGTAGTGCTATGGAAGATATATATATTCTTTGCATGATAAGTTCTTAATTGGTTGATGGATAGGTCAGAATGTCACATTAAGATTGAATCCCAAATTCCGGGTGGAAGGCATTTCGCCATAGGAAAAACCCTGGCCGTTTCCACCTTTTCCGTCTACTTCAGGGTCCATGTGAGGATGGTTTTTGTATAGGATTGCCAAATTCCGACCTACGAAAGAAAGCTTCATAGTTTGGATGAACTTATTGCCCATGAAGTTTTTCGGGAAAACATAGCCCAAAGACAGTTCTCTTAGCTTTACATAAGTCCCATCAAAAATTCCTGATTCATGATAGGTGCGCGGATTCTGAGCATTCCAGAATGTTCCTGCACTCGCGATTACATCGTTGGGTACATACACAGGTTCTTCTGCGGTCCCTACATTCATCACTCCTTTGCCTATTATACCTTCTTCACGCCCTATTGCAGTCTCTGCATATTGTCCGGTCTTTCTTGCGAGTCCCGTACCCACATCGAAAATATCGCCTCCCATTTTCATGTCTATCAACGTGTTAAGCTCCAGGCCTTTAAATGCGAATGAATTGGTCCATCCGCCAATCCAATCAGGCTGGATATTTCCCAAAATGTAAGTGCCTTCTTCCAATACAGGAAGTCCGTTGTTGTAGATGAGTTCTCCTTCAGGGCTTCTCAGATACCTTCTTCCGTAAAGTGAACCATAGGGCTGGCCAACTCTTGCTTCAGAGGTTAGCGAATTTTGTGTGCCTAAAATGTAGTTTTCCAAACCTTCTGCCAGCTCAACTACCTTGTTACGGTTTCTGGCGAAGTTAAATGCAGTGTACCAGCTAAATCCAGAAGCTGTGTTTATAGGAGTAGCATTAATCGTTAGCTCAATCCCCTGATTTGTGATTTCACCTGCATTTAGAATTTGACTACTATATCCAGATGCAGTTGAGATGGATACTGCGAGAATTTGGTTTACTGTGGATTGGTAATAGTAAGTGAAGTCGATTCCTGCCCGACCTTCAAAAAACCTCAGATCCAAACCAATTTCTTTACCTGTGGTAATTTCAGGCTTTAGGGATCTGTTGGCTATTTCATTCGATTCTGCATACGTAGGTGTTGTTCCTGCCCAAAGCCCTTCTGAGGTATAGACTTGATTTAGTAAATATGGATCGGCGTCATTACCTACCTGTGCTATACTTCCTCTGATTTTTGCGAACGAAAGAACCCCTGACTGTATATCAAAGATGTCCGTCAAAACTGCGCTTAAGGCTGCGGATGGATAGAAGAATGAATTGTGATTGGTAGGAAGTGTGCTGGACCAGTCATTTCGACCTGTCACATCCAGAAACAGGTAATTATTGTAGCCAAATTGTGCCGAACCAAATACGCTGTTTACTACTTGCTTTCTAATTGTACTGGAAGGGGTGACAGGGCTGGCATAGTTGCCTAAGTTGTAAAGTCCGTCTATAGTTAATTGGCCAACACTTACAGAAGTGCTTTTATAATTGTTGACTCTGTTGTTTGCTCCTGCCTGAATTTTCAACGAAAGTCTTTGGGTCAAGTCTTTGTCAAAAGTCAGGATAACGTCGCTGTTTGTCTCTTGACTGTTCAGAACAGATTCAGAATAAGACCCAAATCTCTTTACATTATTCTTAAAACTCTCAGCGCTGCTAATGTTGATTCTGGTATCACTCCAATAGTCAGTTCCTGACCTAGCCATGATGCTGAAGTTTTCATTTATCTCGTAGTTCAGCGCAATGCTCCCTACTAAGCGGTCCTTTTCATTTGAGTTTGGAAGATACTTTTGGTTGAAAAATGGATTGGAAAAGTATTCGTGCTGCCAGTTGGCATATGGATAGTCATCTCCAGGTCTAAAGGTTTGGCGTTGGATATCGTAATAGTCCTCCCAGTTTTTAAGCTTAGTATAATCAGTATGTCTATGAGCCCAAATAAAGTCCTGACTTCCTGTAAATCCCCTGTTGTCTGAGCCTGACTTGACGTATTCAGCATTCACGCTCATTTGAAGCTTTGGGATAAATTTGTAGGACGTGTTTATCTTAAAATTATTCCTGTAATAATCGTTATCAGCCATGATACTTGTCTGATCTAATCTACCGATAGCTACACGGAAACTTCCCTGATCATTTCCTCCGGAGAGCGCTATCGTATTGGAAAAACTATGGCCAGTTTCCCAGAAGTCTTCCCAGTTATTAGGCTGTGGTAAAAGCGCCACCCTTTCCGGTGCTGAATACCAAAGTGGAACTAGGCTGCCATCCATTGGTGCACCCCAGCTTTCATCTACACCTGCCGTACCACGAATGCCGTCAGCGTCAAACCCGTTTCTTCCGTCTACATACCAAGTGCGGTAGCCAGATCCGCCTCCATAGGTGTTTTGGAAGTCAGGCTTTACCAATGGATTATCAAAAGTCATGTTACTGTTGAATTCAATCCCGATTCCCTTAGTGCCAGCTCCATTTTTTGTGGTGACCATGATGACGCCATTAGCCGCGCGAGATCCATACAAAGCAGCTGCTGTAGCGCCTTTTAGGATGGTCATTTCTTTGATGTTGTCAGGACTTATTTCAGATAGCCCATTGCCATATTGTCTGCTGGAGGTTTGTTCGAGTGGAACCCCGTCCACTACTACCAACGGCTGGTTATTTCCTGCCACGGATGATGAACCTCTAATTACCACATGAGCACCACTTCCAGGCATGGAATTTCCGGTAACCTGTACACCTGCCACACGTCCTGAGAGGCTATTCGCAACATTACTTGGACGGGATTCTGTTAAAGCATTTCCGTCTACACTTTGTGTGGAGTAGCCAAGAGCCTTTTTATCACGCTCTAGTCCAAATGCAGTAACTACTACTTCATTCAATGCCAAATCGGATGAGACTAATTCTATGGTGAAATTAGAGATCGCACCAACGGTTATTTCTTGTGTAGTAAATCCAATGAAAGAAACCGTCAAGATTGCATCTGAACTATCATCGGGAAGTGTGAGGGTAAATTTTCCGTCAATGTCTGTGACAACCCCGTTCATCGTTCCTTTGATGAGAATACTTGCCCCGGGAATTGGAACCTCATCTTCATCAAGTACTACTCCCTGAATGGTCCTTTCTATTTTCTCTGTAGAACTGCTTGGTATTTGAAAAGAAAAATTAGATGTGGTAGCTGGTTCAATGTCTTTATTTCGTGATTTTTCAAGCATGTAAAAGTTGCCTGATCCTTTTCTATAGTTAATCTCACTCCCCTTCAAAATTCTCTGCAAATTTTCCTCAGCTGAAAGCTTGGAGTTGATAGCAGCAGGGATTTTTGTCTCAGAATCCACAAGCGAGGAAGGATATGCGATAGATATAGCATATAGATCTTCCAGTTCTTTTAGTGTTGATTCCAGATTGTTCTTGTCCAACTTTTGTTCGGTGGCTGAGCCTTTGGCGTACTGTGTGAGAGATTGGCCTTTCGCGGAAGGTGGGAGTGTAAGCACTCCTGTCACCCCTGCAACCAACAGGTAACGGGTAAATTTGATGAGCATAGATTGATTGGTTAGTGGTTAGAATGATAACTCGTACTTCATTTTGGGTCAATTGCTAATCATTCATAGGTCTCTATATGGTAAATACAAAGACCTCACTAGCTTACTTTCGCTTATGGTAATGGCCAAAAGCTTTTGCTCTTACTATTATTTACTTTTACTAAAACTGTTGCTTGCGATCCGGCCGAAAAGCAGGCTGTATTCTATTGTACTCGTATTAAATTCTGTTCTAATTGCATCTTGGTACCAAAAAGCACCTCCATGTTTTCGATTACTTCATTTGGATTGTCGGTTAGTGGTAAGCTTCCTGAGATAAGGTGGTTGGTTGGTGGTATTTTTTGATCAATTAATTCTAAATCGTACAGTTCGGTCACGATGCTCAGCACATCTTCAAGGCTTTCATTTTTCATTTTTAGCTTTCTTTCCTGCCATGCAAGAAGTTTCCGGGGTTCAGTAACTGTTTTTGTTTCTAACTGATGGCTCTCCAAATTGAGTTTGATGGTTTCACCTGGAGTTACCATACGATTTGTATTTCCTTCCTCATTTTGATATCCAAGTTTTACACTGCCTTCCAGAAGAGTTAATTTGTGGATTGGATGTTGGTTTTTAAAGTTAAATTCAGTTCCAAAAACCTCGACTTCCATTACTTCTCCTTCATTGATGACAAATCGCTGATCTTCATCCTTGGCAATACTGAAATACGCCTCTCCTGTCAGCTCAACTTTCCTATTAAATCCCGTAACCCAATAATATGAGTAGGTCAATACAGAATTGGAATTCAAAAATGCTGTAGATCCGTCTGGCAGCTCTATCAGCAATGTCTCATTTGCTCCCGTTTGATATTTCTTCTCTTTTAGATCCAATGCTTGCCATAGTCCGAGACTTAATGAAAATAATATCAAAATACAGGCAGCTACTTTTGAATAATGGAGAACCTTTATTCTCCTTTTAGTTTTTTGCTCATGTTTTATAATTCCTGACTTTATTTCCCCCAATATTTTCTTTCTCAGCGCCTGCTGTTCTTCTTTCTCCATTTGACCCACAAAGTCCGGTTCGAACGAGCTATTAGGCCCGGCAGGAATTTCTTTTTCCTCATCATCAAATAAATTGGAGTATCCGTTTGTCATAACTAGTTCGTTATACCTTATATGTCAATTCAAACAAAATTATCCTCCATTGTGAATTAAAAATAAACCTGTTTTTTTCAATTTATTCATTTTTATTGAAGTATTTATCAATTTTAAACCCATGATTTTGATTTTTTACAAAAATGCACCTATGGATTGTAAAATAAATAGTTTGTGAAGACTAGGCTAAAGTGGAATTGCTCTAATTGAAATAGTTAGTGAGGTTCATGATTTCAATTAGAGGGTCGGCTATCAAATAGCTTAAAAAGGAGAGGGTAAACTCTTTTAGGTTTACACGGATGTCTTTCAGTGCACGTATAAGATGCTTTTCTACTGTACTGACCGATATTTCCAAGTCTTGTGATATCTCCAAGTAGCTGAGCCCTTTATTAAATCGTAGTTCATACACTTTTTTGCGCTGTGGAGGAAATTCCTTAACTACCTTTTTTATGTTTGACTTCAGGTCATTGTAGAGAGTCTTTTCATCAGCTGCAGAACTTTTCTGAACTCCTTTGGATTTTTCCTGCTCCGAATATTTTTCCCTAATGAGCTGGGATTTGTATTGATTGATAATGCGATAGTTCACAGCTGTGAACAAGTAAGAGGAAAGTGAGGTGTGAATTTTATTTTTCGACCTCTTGGTCCAAAAATCTATAAACACCTCTTGGACTATACCTTCCACGATTTCTCTTTTTCCAAGTTTATTGTAGCCAAAATTGAATAGACGCTTCCAGAAGAAATCATAGACTTCTATAAATGCTGATTCATCACCATTTTTGATTCTTTCAATAATTTCCTCTTCATTAAACAATTTTTCCAGCATGAGTCATTTACTTATTGTTGCTCTAAGAAATTTACAGAAATTTAAAAAGTAGGGTATTATATATTCTTAAATTCAGATAATTTCTGTTAAAATATCAAAAACTAGTTTCAAATAAAATAACAATTAGAAAAAAAGTATCAAAAAATTAGAATACTGGGTTAAAATTTGATTTGTAGGATGATCATCTACGATTTACGTTTTAACTAACTGTAAATCAGAATACTAATATTTTTGGTCTCACTTTTACCATTTGTTAGGTGATCAAAACATGTCATCTATTAATCTTCCATTGACTGTGAAGCTGATTTTTTTTATAACTCTTTATTAGATTAAATCTAAATAATAAAAATCTTCTCTTATTTTTGCCACTGTAGAAATCCCTATTTCCTTATAACTGACCATATTAATGGAGCCAAAGAAATCCACTGCCTGGAAAAGTGTCCGAAATATTTTTGACCAAATACATCTATATGCTGGGTTAATTTCCGGTTTGGTGGTCATAGCCGTCTGCCTAAGTGGGACTATATATGTGTATAATACTGAGATCCGGGAGTTTATGGATTCAGAGCTATACTTCGTAGAGGCATCTGGAAATAGAATGTCACCCGATCAATTAAAGTCTGAGCTTGAGGTAGCAGCTGCATCGAATGTAGTAGCAGTGATGTGGAATGAAGAAGCGGATCGTAGCGTTCAGTTTACTTTGAAAAAGGAAGGAGAAGAGGGAAGAGGAAGCACTTATTATGTAAATCCATACACTGCGGAGATTATAGGCAACAGTTCTGATAAAACTGCCACCGGCGAATTTATGGGTTATATGTTCAGCCTTCACAGATGGTTTTTATTGGATAGAATTGAGACACCAATACTCGAAAGTATGGGGAACCGTGACTTGGGCAGGTTCATAAATGGCGTGACAACCTTACTTTTTCTTCTTGGAGTGATTACCGGTATTGTGATTTGGGTGCCTAATAAAGTGAAAAGCTGGAAGCAGGGATTAAAGATAAAATGGTCTGGAAACTGGAAACGGGTAAACCATGATCTCCATAATACACTCGCATTTTATTCGATGATCTTTCTCTTTATAATGGGAGCTACCGGGCCTTTCTGGTCCTACGAATGGTACAGAGAAGGATGGCAAAAAACTTGGGATACTTATCAGGAGCCTACGCCTAAGGGTGAAACTGCCGGGAAGCAAAAGCCCGAACCGATTGCTGAAATTATCGAAACAGTAGAAAATAACCCTGCGGAACTTTCCCTTGAAGATATTTTTGCAAGAACCAATGAAGAGCTTTCCTACGAGGGAAATATCCGTGTGTCACTACCTTCAAAAGCAACTGACCCTATCAGCGTGAGTAAATACAGAACAGGGTTTTTCGCAAGATCAGGTTCAGATCAGTTGACATTGTCTTCAACTGACTTGTCTGTTGTTGAAGCTAATTTGTTCTCAGATTTACCTTGGCGTCAGCAAGTTGGACGATCGATCAAATCACTGCACGTTGGAGATATCTTCGGTCAGTTTTCGAAGTTCCTTTGGTTTGTGGCCTGCCTGATTGCTACTTCTTTGCCGATTACCGGAACATTGATCTGGTGGAACAAGAGAAAGAAAAAACCAACTAAGAAAAGGCCAGCTCAACCAAGAGTTGCTGAAATGGCATAAGCTAGTGAAGACCTTCTGAGAGTGGAAGGTCTTTTTTTTTACCACTAAGAGAACAGAGGTTTCGCAGAGCGTACGATTTAATGTTGTCCTGTTGCTCCAGAACCTGTAATTATTATCGGGATTGATATTTTGAAAATCCCCCCTTGCACTTTAGAAAAGGGGGAGTCGCCAAAATCATCCTCAATCCTCGCTTTATAAATGCTAATTATCGAGCAATAGGAAAAACTTTAAGAGAATATTAAGTCTTAGAATTACGGACCTTAGATTGATTTGCTAACTTTTGCGCTCTCTGTGGTAAATAAATAATTATGCGAATTCTAGTCGTCGAAGATGAACCGGGAATTTCCAGCTTTTTGAAACAAGGTTTGGAGGAGGAGTCCTATTCGGTGGATGTAGCTGAAAACGGAGTCAAGGGACTTGAACTTGCACTTACGGGAAACTATGATCTTTTGCTGTTGGACTGGATGCTTCCTTTGAAAAGTGGAGTGCAGGTGTGTAGGGATTTCCGAAAGCAATTTCCTGATACTCCGGTCATTT
>TARA_R110002012_G_scaffold7706_2_pt1 | contig 12862 bp, 4 predicted proteins | sample TARA_R110002012 | Tara Oceans TARA_R110002012 (sample SAMEA4396515) | marine metagenome | biome: Westerlies Biome; feature: [DCM] deep chlorophyll maximum layer (ENVO:01000326); material: water (ENVO:00002006), including particulate matter (ENVO:01000060) such as... | depth 40 m
CTTAAAAATTAAAAAATGACACAACAAAAATTAGCTTTAATAGATGGCGACAGTTTAATCTATTACGAGATGGGAAAGCCTACCCTAGAAGAGGCTTTAGAAAGCTTAGATGGAAGATTACAACAAATGTTTGAGCAAACAGAAGCTACACATTATGCGGGGTTTTTAACAACAGGTAAATGCTTTAGATATAAAGCCGCTAAAAGCAAACCTTATAAAGGAAATAGAAAACATGGTAATAAACCTATTATATTTCCTGCTATAAAAGAGTATTTAAAACAACAATGGGGATTTGAATCTGTTTCTGAGCTTGAGGCAGATGATCTTGTTTCTATATATCATAATGAAAACACAGTTATATGTAGCCCTGATAAAGATGTGTTATATCAAAATGCTGGTATACACTATAACTATGGAAAAGCAGAAACTGTAGTACAAGACACAAAGGGCGCTCTAACATTTTTATGGAAACAAATGCTTATGGGTGACAGTACTGATGGTATTACAGGTATACCAAAAGTAGGCCCTAAAACAGCTGACACATGGTTAAAAGGTATAAATATAGATAAAATGCCAACTTTTGTTTTAGAAAAGTATATAGAAAAGTTTGGATATGCAAAAGGAATTAGTAAATTTGCTGAAACATTTAAGTTAGTTTATATACTAAAAGAAAAAGCAGATGTTTGGAGAGAAACTACTTGCCAGGAATCTGAACTAACTATTCCTATTTACAAAGTTCCACCTATAAATAATGATGACTTATGGCTATAAAGTGCACTAATTTAATTTATACTCCTGTAAATGCTCTCACAGTTAGAATTTCAGGAGGCACTTCATCATTAATACCACATATGACAGACGATAAAATAGTTTCTTTAGAATCTAAAGATGGTATTATTATATCTACAGGGCTTGTTGCAGAATTTAGTAAGTTTATGTATAAAATAAATCATATTAAAAAAGTTATACAAAAAGACACTTTATTTTATGATTTATCTACAGCTAAAAGAACAAAAAGCTCTACATTTATAGTGCCAATGTTAGGAGGAGAAAGACGTTTATTTTTGTGGAATAAATTATTTATGAATGCTTTTGTTGGTATAGAAGACACTAAAGACTGTATTGCTCTTTTATATAAATTTTCTATGGATCCTATATTCCTTAAATTTGAAAAAGCTTTACAAAAATTTAGATATTTCAGAGAAAAAATTGACGTAGATTCTTATCATGTTTTATTTTTATTTGATGTTCCAAAACAATATTTAAAAGATTATTTTAAATTAAAACAAGGTAAATACTCTGAAATAAATGAAGAGTATAAATTTCAAATATTAGAATTTCATAATTTTGATGCTAGCAATCAAGTAGCTCATGTTTTATGGAAATCAGATAAACGTAGAAAAGCTATGGAAAAAACTTTAGATGCTAAAATAGATCCTAATTCTGAACTATTAACTGCTATAGACTTTGATACAGAAGTGTATGACTTAGAAACTTATCAAATTAAAACTAAATTATTATGAAAAAAAACAAAAAATCAGGCATACAAATGTCTACACCAAAAGGATACGAATTTAATAAAAGCTATAGTTTAGATCCTAAATATAGTAAACATTATTGGGATGTAGATAGAAATAAAGGTGCTCATATATCTTTTGATGAAAAACTAGACATTGAAGTGCAAGAAATAACAGAATTATTAAAATCTAAAAACCAAGCATATGGTAATACAGCATTAAATCCAACTAATATATTTAGTCAGTTAGATGCTACTGAGGCTATATGTGCTAGAATAGATGATAAATTAGCAAGAATAAAAAACAAAGGTATTAATGATAAAACAGAAGATACAGTAAGCGATTTAATTGGCTATTTATTATTATTAAAAATGAGTTTGTAAGAAAAAGAAAGGGGGTTTACCCCCCTTTTTGCCGATAATCTACATGTTAAACCACTTGAGGGCTTCTCCTGGAGTTTTACTTCCTGAAACACCTTTTAGTATAGGTACCGCCTTTTCAAGTTTATTATCCCATTTAAGTTCTCCTTTTTTATTTTTACCTGATTTTCTTTGATAGTAAATATCTGAGTCTGATACTAGTCCTCCTAAATTACCTGTTCCAAAGTAGTATATATTTTCTAAAGTAGACAATAAAAATGCTCCAATATTTTCTAGAGGTCTAACTGTTGCTGTAGGAGATTTAGTTAATCTCCATGTTTCTTTAGGGTTTACATAGAACATAAGTTCTGATTGAAGTCTTCTATTTTGGTATAATAAAAAATTTAGTGCCCAAGAATTAGGTTCTTCATCATCAGGATCTGCTAAGAATGCTGCAGCTCCAGCTGCTAATAATAATGTACCTCCAAATGTATATATTTCTGTCATTACTCTTCTAACGTTTTGTTTTTCTAGTTCAGACATGTTTTTATATTGATTACTTTGCTTTTTAAAAGAATCTCTAAGCATTTTATAAAATGTAACATATGTTCCTTGAGTTAATGCGCCAAGCTCATGATCTGCATGCCAAGTTTCTCCATGACCAAATCTTCTTCTATATCCTGGAACCATCCACCCTCTAAATAACATTACTAATTTTCCATACCAATGTCTTTTTAAATGTGCAGCATCAAAATCATTATAGACACCATTAGTACGTTTATTTATACCATGCAGTCTATTTATAAATCTCATTTTATCAAAATTAGCAACTCTTTTATCAACTTTTAATCTTCCGTTAACTTGACTATGAGCATCTAACATTGTCATATCAGAACCATCTGGATTTTTAAGTTGCTTTCCATCTTTATCTTTAGCTTTCATAAATTCAAGCATTCCTAACGCTCTAGAAACTTGAACTTCGTGTTCTGCGCCATGCTGCAAAAAGAACATAGCGTCACTTGAAAATAATTTTTTTGCAGTACTACCTGTTACATTTCTTCCTATATTAGTTTTAAATGACCCTTGTATTACATCATATTCATCATTTATTTGACCGACAAAAGATGTTGGAGCTATTTTACCTAAATCAGAAAATGCACCTCCTTCACGCCAATAAACTTGTTTACCTTTTATTGCTGATTTTTTATCTATAAATTGTCCTGCAGAGGCCTCACTCCACCCTATAATATTATCAAGTACATTTTGGTTAAATCCTTGTAAAAGGTTAAATGATAAAGCATTCATTGCAGTGTATCCTGCTAATTTACCTGATAATTTATTAGCTTCAAACTGTTTTCCTACAAATGAAAATTGTTTTTTAATTGTTTTTTGGTCATAATAATTTTGATCTAAAAAAGATATTAAATGTTTAAAATTATTAGTTTCAAAACCTTCTTTAAATCTAGTTTGCTCAATTCCTAATCCTTTTGCTAAACTATTCATTATTTTAATTCCAGAAGGACTTGTTAAATCTGTTTTTCTAGATTCTATAATATCTACCATAGCTTGTACTTGGCCTTGTATTTCAGCTTTAGCTTCATAAGTATTAGCCATTGCTGCAAATTGTAGTATACTAGATACAAGATCTACGCTTACATCTTTTCCATCTATAGGATTAGTGTATAGTGCTGGTATAACTTTACGCTCTTTACCTCCAATAGTTTCCCATTCTTGCCCGTAAATATGCTTATCTGTTTCAGTCATATCTAGTCCGTCTATCCACCATTCTTTTGCTGTTGATAGCACACCTTGTTCAATAGCTCTATCTTTATCTGTTTTTCTTATAGACGGTAAAAAATACGACATGTCATTAAAATTTTCTTTTGCTAATTGGCTTGCAGAGCTTCCTAATTGATTTTGACTGTTTTTATATATTTCAACAATTTCTTCATAAAACTTTTTCTTTTTAGGATCTGCCATAATAGCTGCGTACTTTGCGCTACTATAGTCTTTTCTTTTTTTACCACTTGCCATTTTTTCTCCTTGAGATGGTTTTATTAATGACCCCTTAGGTGTAAGATCGTCTGGAAATCTAGGATTTACATAGTAATTAGTTTGTCTCCAATCTTCTAGTCCGCTAAGTTCTATTTCTAATGTATTTAATTCGTCTAACTCTATATCTGTAATTATATTTTTATTAGCTTTTATTCTTAATGGGGATATTTTTTTATATAGGCTAGATATTTTAGTTTCATGTTTTTTCATTACAGCTTGTGCTTCTGGTATAGGCACAGTATTTTCTTGTCTCCAAGTTCCCATTCTTTCTCCAAATGCTCTTCTTGCTAATCTATATAGCTCTGCTCTTGTTTGAGCTTTGTATACAATTTTACCGTCTTGGCCTTTATAATTATCAAGACTGTTTAAATAGTCTTCAAATAATTCTTCACTTTCAAAATCTTTTCTTTCTCTAAAATACGTTTCGTTTTTTGCTTTTTGTACAGCTTGTTGTTTAGTGTTTTGATATTTATTCATATCTATAGGTTGTATTATAGCTTTTCTATCTATTTGTCTATATCCCCCATCTTCATTTCTAACCCAAGTTTTAATATCTTCTACAAAATCATCATATAATTTTAATACATTATCTACACCTGTGGTCCCTTCAGTAAAGTCATTGTAAATAGTTTGCATTTTATACATAGTATCTCTACTTCTTTCATCTCCTTTATATAAAGCGTCTTTAACAGCTAATGCAAATAACTGCATAGCATTGTCATTAGAATATACTAAAGGATCTACCCAATAAGAAAAACTACTCTTATCTCTATGAGCCCTAGTTAATATTTGTTCAAGTTTATCTTTATGCATTTTTGAGTCCTCTAACTGTCCAATAACTAAATCTATAAACTCTTGATTATACTCATCTTCTGTTATTCTATTATCTTCACGATCTTTTTTTAGTTGTATGTAGTTAAGATCTTTTTCATTTAAATGTCTGTTTGCCGCCAAAACAGAAGCCTCTGCATCTTCTTGATCTACAATATTTTGAATCAAACTATCTATATCGTCATTTACATCTTGTGATACATAAGGAGTTAAAAAATCTGCTTGTGCAGGTATTATAATTCTTAAATATTGCTCTTCTAAAGCTCTTCTTTGTTTAACTACAGCTCCAAGTTTATTATATGTACTATCAAAAGCTGTTGTACGTTTAACCATTTTTTGAGACTCTGTAGTAAATAATGTTTCTAGTCCTTCTAGTATATCAAATCCTCTAATATATTGATTTAATTCTGATACTGTTGCCATATCTTTAGAGCTTAACTTTTCTCCAGCTTTTAATTTTTTTTCTAATAAATTATATTTATTTGCAATGTTACTAGTAATTTCTGCTGAAATATCTATAAAAGATATAAAGTCTTCTAATGATTTTATATTTTCTAACGTGCCTTCTAAAGATTCTGCTCGAGCTATACTTGCAGAGTCATTCCGACTTTCTGCTATCTTTTTTAGTTGTCTTGTATATATTTTAACTTCTTCAATTTTTTTATCTAATGTGTTTTTATCTTTAGCCTCTTGTGTAAATCCACTTATACTTCCTACAAAATACTCTGAGTTTAAATTTCCTGCAAACATATTTTCTGCTAGTTGTGCTGCAGCATTTTGAGTTATTCCTAATAGTTTTGCTACTGCTCTATATATTTTATTTAAAATAATTTGCAGTTTAGATGGATTTGTTTTTTCTACTTTTGCTCCTTCTACTCCTATAGCTGTAGCTAAAATTTCTTTTTTTAATCTAACTCCTTTTAAATTAGGATATGTTTCTAAAACTTTCTGTTCTATGTAAGATCCCTTAAGTTCTTTAAGAGCTTGTTTAACTAAAGGATTTTCCATACCCAGTAAATCTACATATGCGTGTCCAAACTCATGATAAATATCATCTTCTTGAAAATAACTATTGTTTATTTTAACGTTAGCAGATCTTGGTCCTGTACCTGTTATATTAGCAGACACATTTTCAGCTAGATCGTTAGTATACTCTACTTTAATAGTTACCCCTACATCTTTAAAATTCTTTTTTAATTTATCTGCTTTTCTTTCTGACTCTTCTTTTGTTTCTTCAGCTGCAAATTTATTTTTATTTTCAGAAGTGTTAGCTCGCCTTACTTGCTCAGACATAGATTGCTCTGCAATTCTCATATCTCTTAATTCTCTAGCAGCAGCGTTTTCTTGTTCTTCTACAAACGCTGATTCAATATCTTCAGGAAATGTCATATTTTTTACATTATTTAAAACATTTTTATTTATTTTAAATGTGTATTTTTCATTTAATCCTTTACCAAATCTATTTGTTGTTTGTCCTTTATACTCATAATTTATAAGTCCAGGGTATCTTCTATTTATTCTTCTAACATGGTTTAAAGCTATACTAGAATCTTCACCTTGATATATAAACATTTTACCATATCGTTGTTGTATTACATTATAGTCTTTTAATATATCATGTATTATATTAATATCAGGTCTTGGTCTTTCTATAGTATTATATAAAGTTGTTAAAAATTTGCTAGGCCTGCCGTGTAAATAAAAGTTACATTTTTTCATAATATTATTTTATATTTATACATCTTTTTTTAGCATCCTCCTGATCTTGAACTATTTCTTCTTTTGATAACTCATATATTCTAGGCAATCCTGGTTGCGTTGAATTTTTACCTGTATTATTTATTTGTAATACGGATTTTTCTAGTAGCTTTCCTTCTGAATTAGTTATATTAAACTCTTGCAGCGAGTAAGGAACACCTAAAGTTGTAGACTCTGAATATGTTACATTGTCTTGAGTTTCATTTATTTTTACAAATAACTTTGAGCCACCTTTAGCAGGAACTGTAAAATAATCTAAAGTTTTAGATAACGATTTAGAAAATATTCTATTATCTTTTGATTTTATTGTAAAAGTTTTAGCATTTACTAAGTTTTTAGAAATTTTAATAGAAGGTACTACATCTGTATGGTAAAAATTACGTATAAAATCATGAGCAAAACTTTCTCCAAAATACTGCATATTATCTAACAAATCAAATTGCTCATAAAAATAATTAGCTGTCTTTTTTAATGCTTCTACAGGAATAATATCTATATAGCTATCATGACTTGCTGTAAATCCATTAGATAATAAAGATGCTCCTATTAAGTCTATTCCTAATTGTCTTATTTCCGCTTCAGGGTCTGCTAATAAATTATTAAAAGACCTTGTAAAAGAATCTAGTTCTGTTTTAGTAAAAGAAAATAAATTTTGAAATTTAATTTTAGTTAATAATGAGTTTTCTTTAATATTATTTGGGTGTTCTATTATATTTTTTATAAATGCATTATCTAATAGCCGTGGAAATCTTTGTTTTAAATCTTGTATTTTAGTAACAAGATTAGTTTTTGGAGTTCTAAATAAAGAATTAATTTTATCTTCAGTAAATATATTTTTTAAAGGACTGTTTTCTTTAGTTAGCATATATAATAACATAGCTTCTTCAATTCTTTTATGATCTAAATCACTTAAGTTATCTTTATTTACTAGCATTTGTATTTGGTTTTTAGCTATATTTACACTTCTTTTACTGTGTATAAAAAACTCTGACCCAAAGTTAATCATTTTATCTATTTTATCTTTAAATGCTTTCTGTAAAGGATAAGAGTATCCTTCTAAAATGCTATCAATACCTCTTATAATGTTATTTTGTTGTAAAACTTTTCTTCTGTTTTTAAAAGACATTAGCCCTCCAAAGCTAGACTGGTCCGCTCCTTTATCTTGGCTAATAACTACGTATGCTGCTATTAATTCTCTACCTGTTTTATGGAAAGATAAAAAATTATTAAGATATTGCAGCTGGTCTTCATGATTTATATTTTCATCTGTTATATTTGCTAATTTTTCAGTACTCATATTTGCAAATCCAAAATCTGTAAGTTCTGAAAAAGGCATATTTAAATGTTGTCCTGGAGTATACTTAGCTACATATTCATCCCAAGTTTTACTTGCTGCTTCAAATAACATATTAGGAGTATATTCTCCATCTTGATACACCCTGGTTAACATTCTAATTATAGGTTGGTTTAAAAAGTCATGTGCAGTGTACTCATTAATACCAAGACTATCAAATAAACTATTTACTGGAGATGTTAATATATTGTCATTTCTAAAAAACATATCAGGAGCTTTTGCATTATCTACTGAAGAACTTAATTTTTTAGATACTACATATTCTATAAGCTCACTTTCTCTACCAGGAGTACGATTAGAAGTACTTTTATTATCTTTAAATGCTTGTAAATTATTATATTCTATTCCATCAATTATAGGATTACGTACAGGATCAATATACATTTCTGAATATACTGCAATATTTTTACCTGTAAGTCCGTTTGCATATATACCAACCCCTACTCTACCATCTTTATTCATTCTTTCTAGTTGAATTTCTGAAAAAGAATCATTATGATCAAAATCTTGAACTAGTTCTAATTTACTTTTTATATTTTCTGCAATATTTTTAAGATCTGGAGAATCTAAAGGTTGTACTATTTCTTTAAAATGCTTTTTAGATTTTAAAATAGCTTCTGATATATCTATAATTATATTTTCTAGTTCTTTTTTACTTAAATTTTCTAATGCAATATAGTTTATGTCTAATCCTAAATTAGAAGTATAGAACAAACTATTTACAGTATTATCAGGAACATAGTTTAACGTAATTCTTTTTACTTCGCCTGTTGTTTTATCTGTTTTACTGTTAGGCACCATTAAAAATAATGTATCAATATCAAAATCAGATCCCATTTGTGTTGTAATACCTCCAGGAACCATTATTGCTTGATCATAATTTTCAGGTAGTATATACTTTATTATCATAGGTAACATAGAGTTTTTACCTTGATTAGGAATACGATACCCTACTAAAGTTCTTAATTCTTTAGGTATAGAATTTAAATCCATTCCTGGTTTTAATCCATACTGCTTAGCTATGTCTGCACGTATTGCTACTTCAGCTTCTTTTATAACTCCATTTTCATTTCTAATAAATTTTAGTTCTGACCATTCTTGTGGAAGTCCTGTTGCTTGTTCAAATATAACATGTCCTCCTAGTTCTGCTATTTGTTTAGCACTTCCTCCATTTATAGATTGTTTAGTAATAGCATTTTTAAGCATACCTAACATAAGGCTTTCTGATTTCCGTTTTATAAATGGAAATGCTAAAGGCGTTGAAAATCTATAATTACCTTTTTCTGTTTTTTCTAACTCTAAAGATTTTATATAATTATTAGATAACTCTTTATCTTTTATTTCAGCTTCTATTTTAGTTCTTAATTTTTTAAATAAGTTTAATTGTGCTTCAATTCTTTCTTCGTGGCTTTTAGCATTTAATAAATCTTTATATCCTGTTTCAGTTATAAAATCATTATAACTTTTGTCTAACATTGTTGCTATTGTAGCATGGTACAAGTCAAAAATTTGCTCTGCAGGCAAAGATAATGCTCCAGGTAATCCTTCCATTAATGTATAGTCTAACGCAGGACTAGTTAAATCCATATTAGCTATAATATTTACCATAAATTGTCTTGCAAAAGCTCCAGACTTTTTAGATTTTTGTGGTATTATTTGTGGTATTCTAAGTGCATTTCCTGGGACTGTAGTTATTGGCATAGTAGTTAGCTTTTCTAATACTTCTTCAGTATTGTTTAAGTTTTGTACTCCATTGTATGCTAATTTTTTTGCACTTACTGTATTTAATGCGTGTAATGTAGGTAAATTATAAAAATTACTTTCACCCTCCATTCTTTGTCTTATCATTTCAGTTGTAGGATGGGTTTTAGTAAACTCTTCTAATAACACCATATATGAATTTTTAGTGTTAATTGGAACCATTATACCATTCTTTTCTACCATAGTATCAAAATATGTTTTAATAGGCTCTACTCTTCTAGCTACACCATTATTGTCTACATATCTTTTATTTCCTATAGGACCATTTTTATAATTAGTATATGCTTCTTGATCTTCTGCGGCCCATTCTCCCATTCCCTCTTTAAATGCTTTATAAAAATCTATAGATACAACTCCAAAAGCATCTGATTTATTAGATTCGCCTCCTTTGTATAGATTACCTATTGCTTCAGCTTCTGGATCACCTTGTTCTTTTAATGTAGCAGTAATACTTTCTGCAATTTCATCATAAATATTACTAGTAAAGAAATCTTCCATTACACCTTCATTAAACTCTTTATAAAATCCATGTCCTGGATCTTTTAAATCTCCTCTTAATAATAATTTAAATCCTGGAGTTTCCATATTACCAAATCTTTTAGAAAAATCTGCGTAATTTTTATTAAACGCTATTCCTCCTCTTGAAAACTTTTGAAGTTCTATTTTATGAATCATATTATTTAACTCGTACTGCCTAAATAATTCTCGTACATTTCCATAAGGATTTGTTAAAGATTTTGTAAGCCTAGATGTTATACCTCTACTAGAATAGTATTCCAGATTTTTAGCAACTCTTTCATCTAATGCTAACATAACTTTTTCTACTTGCTCATTTAAAGCATTGTCTACAGCTTCTCTATTTAATATCATTACATTACCAGAAAGATAGTCTTGCCAGTTTACATCACTTAAATACCTTTCTACTTTTGTTCCAAATATTTCTGCATTTTCTACTGCTGTAAGTTGTAATAATTGAAAAGCTCTTCCTTGTTTATCTCTAGGAGAAGACATATAATGAAATCCTGGTATTAATTCGCTATCTGGTAATCCTCCCTCGTCTATAGGATCTGTAGCTATATCTGCTTGTTGGTATCGTATTAAATCTTGAATTATAAGACCTCTTATTATATCTTTTTCAGTTATGTTTAATTTTTTTGTTATAGTATCTATAGAAGGTACTATATAAGATTTTAATTTAGATCTATCTGAAAAATTAGGAAAAAATAATCTAATATATCCTTGTTTATTACTTCTATCCATAAAAGAAGCAAGTCTAAAATATGCTGACTGCACTTCACTCATTTCTCCAAAATCAAAAGCACGCCCACTAATTTTTATATATCCATCTACTATTTCAGTTTTTAAATTATTTCTAGCTTCTGTAGAAAAATTTCCAGCAAGTCCCCCATAAATAGTTAACCATAACGATCTTGCTGCAGTATTGTATTCTTCAGGGTTATAAAAACCATCTTCTAAGTATGGGTCAAAAAATCTTGAATTTGTCCCCTTAAGATTTGTTATAAGATCATCCATAACTGTAGGCATAGATATAGGAAATATAGAATTGTTTTTAACGTTCATAAAAGATGTAAATGTATCTACATCATTTTTCATAGTTATATTAGCAAATCTTGAAAGTATTCCAGTATAATCTGTGTATATATTTTTACCTGCATTAAGTCCCTGTATTAATCTATTTAGTTCTGAAGAAGTACCATTATCTAGCATTGCTTTATATAAAGCTACTCCATTTAAAAGTTGGCCTGTTTTAGAAAAGTCTCTACTTCCTTCATTAAAATAATTAGTTAGTAGATTTTTTGATTCTTGTGGAGAAGTACTAATATCTATTCCAAAAGTATATAATAAATTAACAAGATCTTCTATTCTTTGTTCAGGTACTGGCAGTGCTGGATTAGCATCATATATTTTATTTACAGAATTAAATATAGAATTAATTTTATTAACTCTACTTTTATTAGGTACATATATTAAATTATTTCCAACAGGCCTTAGTTTATATAAATGTCTTTCATTTGGAAAACCTTGATGCTCTGTTGCATTTGTTCTCCACAAATTTAATAATCTAGTTACTACAGAATTACTATCAGAATTCATAAATTTAAGTCCTTCTGGAGTCTCTTTAGCTAAAAAGAAATCATTTTTACTTTGCATAAAAGTAAAACCAAAGGCTGCTCTTAAATTATCATCAGGTCTTTCTTTTAATCTTTTATAAACTTCAGCTATATGTGGTTTAAATTTACTAGCCTCTTCTAGTCTATTTAATATAATAGGAAAAGATGTAGATCCTGCAAGAACAGTTTGTAAATCTTTATATACTAAATCAAAATCCATATATATTTCATATCCTAAATAAGAAGCTTGCTCACTAGGTATAGTAGATAAAAAGTTTTTAATTACTCTACTAGCTTTATTTCTCATATCTTCTTCTACTCTAGATCTAGAATATATTCTTTCATATGCAGTCCCTTCTTCAAGCTCTTCTAATATATTTTGCCCTAAATTTAATGTTAATCCATAATTTTCTAAATTATCTTGCATTAAACTTTGGAATCCTCTACGTCTTAAATTTTCTGTTTCAGAGTTATCTACTATATCATTCCAGTTTTTATATATATCTAATAAATATGCATGGTTATTTTGTGCTGGATAAGAATGTGTTTTTGGTTCCCCGGCAATGGGCTGAGGAGAAGATTTAACAATATTATTATCTACTAGTAACCCATCAAATCCGGTTTTTAACCATTTTTGTAAAATTTTTAAATTTTTAGCTCCTTCTATAGGTAATCCTTCAGTAGTAGAAAACGCCTCTCTTAATACAGAATTTTTTATTTTATTATTTAAACTTTTAAATGGTACTTTTTTACCTTGTTTTTTATAATCATCTATAGTTTTTAAATACCTAGCTGATAAATAATCTAATACTTCTCTTATATTTTTATCGGTATATCCTTCGATAGAGTTTGCTGTCCCTGCAAATCTTTGTACATTTCTTTTAAACGTTACAGGAACTATGTTAGACTCTAACATTTCATAAGATTGTTTAATAGTTATATTATCAGTAAATATAGATTTAATAAAATTCCATATATCTTTAAAAAATTTAGCTATTTTACCTCCTGGAGAAGAGTTTCCATCAGTAATCATATATTCTCTAAAATCTTCAGCCATTTTTTCTTCTAAAACTAATTCTTCAGCTTCTTTTATAG
>TARA_R110002012_G_C11673802_1_pt1 | contig 12861 bp, 12 predicted proteins | sample TARA_R110002012 | Tara Oceans TARA_R110002012 (sample SAMEA4396515) | marine metagenome | biome: Westerlies Biome; feature: [DCM] deep chlorophyll maximum layer (ENVO:01000326); material: water (ENVO:00002006), including particulate matter (ENVO:01000060) such as... | depth 40 m
TATCTAGTATTTACAGGAACGTTTGTTAGTGTAGTTTTTTCATCTGTAACTATATCATCAGTTGCACCGTAAACAGTAACATATGAACCAACTGCGAATGTAACAGCTTTGTCACCATCGTGATCTGTTAGTTGGATTTTGTTTACTTGATCTGTTCCATGCCATGTTGCTGCTGTTTCAACCCTTCTTGGTAAATTAGCACCATCAGAATTAGCACCTACAAAATATGATTTACAAAGTTTTACCCTTCCATCATTATTACTCATATGTGTTACAGAATACGACCAATTTGTTTCACTATATGCACTATTAATTGCTACTGCTTCGGCACTTGTTGTTAATTGATCATTTCCACCATTATGAGATCTACGACCAGCATATTTACCGTTTGCTTCTGATTCACCATCATCATTAAAAACTAAACCAAAATACCCTGCTGAACCATTTGCTGCGTGTTTCATTTTACATACTACCATTAAATTTCCTCTAGCTGGTATGCTTGATAATACTAATGTTCCAGCACTACCTGCTACTTCTTCGTGTGCTAATCTTGTCCAAGTTCCTACCAATTTAATCAGCACCCCATAGAGTCATAGTAGAACCAGCTCCAAACGAACCACTCGATGATTGTGTATTAACCCATTGTATAAAATTAATTTGTGGTGTTTCTGACCATTTACCATACATTTCAATCCATTTTGGTGCTGTGCCACCATTAGAACCACCAGCAGTAACCATGTCAGCCATTATTAATTTAGAACATCTAGGATCTCTACTTGTTGCATCGTTTAAAATCCAACCTTGAACGTGTTTATCAAAAGCATCGTTAAATTCAGATTCAAAAGAATCTTCACCTGTTCTATCTGTAGCATCACTTACTGATGAATTGTTTGAACCAGTATGCTTACTCACTCTAGTTGAACAAGAGTTTGCAGAATTTACTGAACCACTATCACCGAACTTCATTTCCCATTGAGTTGTGTTTGTGGATTTAATGTTAGCTTCAAACCACATATACTTTTTTGGTGTAAATGATATATCAAATGAATCAGCATCACTTCCTAGTGTTTCTTGTTTTATTTTCTGAAAAAAGTTATTTGATGAATTTGTGCCTGTTTTCTTTGCACCTAATAATATAGCTTCTGAACCAACTACATAATTACCAGCTTGATTACCATCAAAATTACCTGAAATATCTATTTGACTAATAACAACATTACTATTTGTTGCATCATTAAACTTTCCAGCAAACGAATTTCTATCAGGTACAGCAGATTGATTACCTCTATCTACATTTACAATTTGCCTTCCAGTTACAAACTTTTCACCACCATCTATATTGTTAATATAATAAACAGCAAATCTATCCGAGTTTGTTCCACCATAGCCATTATAAAAATGATCATAATTTGATGGATATTCACCATCTGATCCACCATTATTATTTCTTCTCATTGGATAACGCCCTGAGCCTGTTATATTGTTAAACTTCATTCCATAAGTAATTTCACTACCATTACCATGAAGGTTTATGATTAACATAAGATCACTATAAGCACTTGTAGATAACGATGTAAACGAAAAACTATCAGCAGTATTTCCACTTGCAATAGTTCCTCTAGTTATTTCTTCCCAAGAATTTTGTGTCGGTGTTGCTGTAAGTGTTGAACTTCCTTGTATTCTATTTCCACTTAGATATTCTACCATCTATTAGAACACCTACGCTATCTGCACTTCTGTGTCTGCTGTTCCGTTCTTCTTGATTTTGACAAAGACACCTTCATTGTTTGTATCTTCGGCACCACCAGAGGTTGTTAATGGTCTAATGTAAACTGATCTTGTAGTTCCACTAGCTCCACCACCTGAATAATTGTAAGCTTGTAATGTGTAATCATGTGTTGCTGTTGCTCCACCACCTGCTGAGCCCCATACCAATGTACCTGATGTTGATGACATTTTCAATACTGTATCTTCTGCTCCAACAGCTGCTGGTAATGTTAAAGTATAATTTGTTACTGTTGTTGGTGATTTAAATCCTATATATTGACCACCACTAGCATCTTGTAATCTTAATTCTCCTTGTGCTAAGATATCTAATTGTGTTGCTGTTGGTGTAGTTAATGCTGGGCTTGTTGCAAAGACTAAAAGCCCTGAACCTGTTTCATCTGAAATTTTCCCTGCTAATTCTGCTGATGTTGATGCTGCAAAGTCACTTATCTTATTAGTTGTTAATGCGTTATCAGAACTAAAAGCCTGAACGTTAGTACCTATTGCTAAACCTAATGCTGTTCTAGCATCACTTGCAGTTGATGAACCTGTACCACCATGTGCTACTGCTATATCAGTTGCTCCCCACACACCTGTTGCAATAGTTCCTATACTTGTAAGATTTGCACATGTTTGTATACCTGCTTGTGTTGCATCTGTTACAGTTGCTGCTGTTCCACTTGTGTTACCTGTTACATTACCTGTTACGTTACCTTCAACATTTGCTACTAATGTACCTGTTGCATAACCTGTTCCACTTACGTTTACCGTGGTTGTAGGTTCTGCTTGTAAGTCTTTGAAAATTTTCCATTTACCTGAATCGTTTGCATCTCTGAATATACCACCATAAACATCTTGTGAACCAGTTGTATCGTATAGTCCATATAGACCAATATCAACAGAGTCTGCTGCGTTATTACCATTTGCTAATTTAATTATTGGATCTTCTACAGATAATGTTGATGTGTTTACAGTTGTAGTTGTTCCATTTACTGTTAAGTTTCCACCAACAGTTACATTATTTGGTAATCCTATTGTTACAGTTCCACTACTCTCTGCTACATCTACTTCATTACTTGTTCCACTGAATGTAATTGTATCACCCAATGCTCTTGCTGTTGAGTTAGAACCGTCTGATACTGTTATAGTTGAATTTGCTAATTTTGCGTTTGCGATAGAACCTGCTAATTGACCACTTGTAATTCCAGCAGTTGATGATATTTGTGTTGTGGTAATACCTGATAATTGAGCTAATGGTAATGTGCCTGATGTTACATTACTTGCACTTGTTGTATCTGTTGTTGCACTTGTAGCTAAACCTAAATCTGATCTAACTTGTGTAGCAGTTCTACCTTCTACTTTTGTTCCATCAATTCTTAAGAAATCATCATCAGCTACGTTTGCATTTGCTTGTAATAATTTATTATCTCCTATACCTACATCACCAGTAATTGTTATTGCTTGGTTTGATGCTGTTGTAACTATACCTGTACCACCTGATACTGTTAATGATTGACTGTCTAGGTCTATTGCACCTGTACCAGAATCACCTGCTGTATCCAAATCTTGTGCTGTTACTTGAGAATCTACATACGCTTTAATTGATTCTGAACTTGAAAGTGTTGTGGCACTAGCACCAGACATTGTATCACTATCTAATATTGCTGAACCTGAGACACCTGTATTTATTACAGGGCTTGTTAATGTTTTACTTGCTAATGTTTGTGAACCTGTTAAAGTTGCAACCGTACTGTCAATTGACAAAGTTGCTGCTGTTTTGTCTAAACCTGTACCTGCTATTACTGGTGAACCACCATATTCATACCAGAAATTTCCTTTTCTAGTTATGATAGTTGGTACTTTTTCATCAAGTGTTTTGTTTGCTTCTCCTAGAAGAACTACTTCACCAGCGTTTGATGGTGTACCTGATGTATGTGTTAATGTGATTGTGTCACCTGTATCTGCAAATAAGTATAAGAAGTCATATTCATTTGTATTTGTATTTGTTAATTTTGTAATTGTATCTGATGTACCACTGTTTGCTGCACAAACAACTATACTGTCTGTTGGTGTTAATGTGCCATCACCTGCTATTGTTATTGTTGCATTAGCTGGTGAGAAACCAAAAATACCTTTATTATCTAGATCTTCATTCCACTCATCTGTACCTACTTCAGAAGTACCATCGTCAACTACAGTAACAACTTTAAAGTGTCTACCCCAACCTGTACCTGCTGTTCGCTTAGCCAAGTTTTACCACCACGTTTTCGCCCATCTTTACTTTAGCGTTCATACCAGAATCTCTTGTAAATTCAGAACCTTGGTTAGGAACTTTTAAACCATTAAGTCGGTTTAATAATTCAAAAACTTTGCCCATTCCAGACATTAGATTATACACCTGTAAAAGTATGATTAACGAATATTTTTAGTGTATCTGATGCTGTTTTATCAAATGAAGTGATACTATAATGTGTTAATAATTTTGTTCCACTTGCTGGACTTGCTGCACCTACATGAATACAACCACCAACAATTCCAGTTGCGTTAAAGTCTGATGTAGTCCAACTGGTTCTCCATGTTACAATATCTGTACCTGAACCTGTATTGTCTCCATCACCGTCATTAGTTTTAGGATAATTAGCATCTATAGCTTTTCTTGAAGCTGCTACTGGTGTTGCTACTTGAGCATATGTATCTCCTTTTGCTGGAGTTGCTGAACCTGTTCTTAGTTCCATTCTTCCACTTGAACCATCAAAGTCGCTAGTTGGTGATTCTCCTACTGCTTGTTGTGCATAAAATAAATCTCCATCGTTTGTTACAATATTATGAGTATATAACCATGTTTTCTTACCAGTTTCAGAATTTTCCTTTACCACACATATATTCAAGTCTGGATTTACCCAATTGGTGACTGGAGTGTCTGATTCTACTAGTGTCATCATACTAAACCATACCGATATTAGTATTTAAAGATTTTGAACCTATATTGGGTCTGATTGAGTAAAAGTGTTCCTTAACTCGTATAATGAGCCTGATAATGCATTATCTAAGTCAAATGCATCAAGCATATGATCACCTAGATTAACTTCAGTTATAGCTTCTGGATAATAATATATTATACTTCTAACAGATAAATTAGATGCTGTTGACACACCATGTGTAGTATCTATAACCTTAACTCTATAGTTTTCTCTTATATGATTAACTAAAGTAGGTGCAACCAAACTAATTCTTCTGTTCAATGCACCAAATTTACTTATATACCTCAACCCAAAATTACTTAAATTATTTGTACCATGTGAACCTTTTAATTGTGGGACGTACAGCACTTTTGATATTTCACCTAGAGTTGCTTGATCACCACCTCTTGTTCTGTAATAATTACTTGTTGATATATCTTCATAATCATATGTTAAAGTGTATGTACCAGTGTGACTAGATGTTGGGTCTTCACCTAATACTAGATATTTTCTTTCAGTGTCAACATAAAATTGATTCCATGCAGTAGGTGTTTTTGAGTAAGTACATGTTGTATCTGTACCACCAGATGAATGTATCAATGTTAATCTTCTTGGGTCGTTTAATGGTTTTTTAGATAAATCAGCAGCTTTATTACTTAATAAATCAAAATCATTATTACTACCACCAGAGTTTAATGTTTGAGTTTTAGGATAAACTGTTATATCCCCAGTAATTACAGTCACATATGTTGCAACAGTACTATCATCATAACCCAAATCTTTCACTCTTATGACACCCTGTTTGAATGTTATTGGTGAGAATTTTGTATGAGTGTTACCTGCACTTGTACCATTACCAGATATAGTACCACCTCCAGAATAATAATCGATGTCATCATCTTCTAGTCTCAATACTTTTCTAGAATCTATACTATATGATGAATCTGTTGTACCGTTTATTGATAATAATAATACATTGTCAAAAATACTACCTTTTGCATGATATTCTGTATAAGTTGAAGTTATATTTCCATCAACATCGACTACTTTTATACCAGTGTTAAATATTTTACAAAGATCTGTTATTATCTCTATTCCATTTTTACTTCTATACACATTTCTTGTTATATTAGCATCACCTGTAGTCCAAGTTGGTGCAACAGAAGATGTATCACCTACAATAACTGCTTCATGTAATATTTTTCCAAAAGCTTTACAATATGCTTTTTTATATGTTGGTTTTTCATCAACTTTCCATACCAAACCACCAAATCTCATTGTGTTAGGCTGTCTTCTTGTTTGTCTAAGTGTTGTATAATCATCATTTGTTAAATAGCCACCAGAATATAATCTAACCTGTGCTATTTTTGCCACTGGTCTATCTGAACCATCAATATCTCCACCTAAATATAAATATGTACTACTAGTTGATGCATTTCCAGATATAGTTTGTGTGCCTTCTGAAGTACCATCAACAGATAAGGTAACTAAATCATTTTCATCTCTCTTTAAACGTATAAAATGATATTGTGATGAATCAATATGAGTTGGTTGACCTGAAAAAAGATTAACATTTGAACCAGTTATAGGTGTCATTGTTGCACCACCTATTTTTATTTCAGCTTTTGCGTAAGTAGTACTACTTGAAACTGCTGTATGTGATATTTTAACATAATTTGTACTATTACCTTTACTGAATAAAAAACCAGCATCAGAGTTTGAATGATATGGTACATTACACCATATAACTATATCAAATTGACCAGAAAAATCAATATGAGAATCATCATCAATTCTAACAGCTCTTGAAGTATCACTACCTTGAAAATATATAACTTTTCCATCACATCCGTCTTGATATGTTGCAGTGGTTTCAACACCAGATGCTTCACTACCATCTAAGTCATACCCACCTTCATCTCTAGTAGCATTGAAGAAATTCCACACTCCTACCAATGATTTCGTATTAACTACATCTTGTATGTATGTTATTTTATCACCTTTTGTTACAGCAACTTGTCTTGGTAGAGTAAATTCACCAGTATCTACAGCTCTTGTACCGTTTTTCTCAACCCTAGCCCTAATCAACTCTCTAGGTTTATTATTTATGTAACATCTTACTTTTTTCAATGTAACACCTATGGGAATACAGCAGATACTTCATCTGAATGCATACCTTCACCACCATCATTTATCGCACTTATTTTAAATCTGTATGATTTATTTGATGTTAAACCAGTAACTCCATATTCCTTGTATGCACTATTACCTGATACTGCACCATCAAGACCACTATCGTTAATCTCATGTGCCAAAACATATGTATCAGTTCCAGATTTTCTATAAATTCTATATTTTGTAATACTTGTAGCTGTATCTGAAGGTGCTTGCCATCGTAATCTAATCTTAGTTGCTGTACCACCACCTTCTCCAGATGTGTCACCACCGTTATCAACTTGTGCTGCTGCAACATTTCTTGGTTCATTAGGTGTATCTCCATCATACATTGATATCACATTACCAACTATCATTGTTAGACTACCCTGCCAAACTACTGGTGAACCACCAGATATTGCACAATTTATTCTTGTAATAAAACCTTCTTTGAATATAACTTCACCTGCTTTTTTTGGTATAGCTAAGAAATATCTATCAGATATATTATAACCTTGTAATGTTGAAAGTAAAAATGCTGCTATCTCATTAGATTCATAATATGCAGAGTCTGCTAAACCTGATATTGCAGTTGTACCAGTAGCATCATCATGACATTGACCAGATGTACTTATTGCTGCTTTTTCTTTAATTACTGCTGAGCTACTATCCACGTTATGAATTTGCCAACTTACAGTAACAGTTTCAGTATTACCCTCCATTTTAACTAAAACGTTTTGTTCTGAAGTTTCTTGAGGTAAAGCCATAGGTGATACTGGTTGATCTAATGTCATGTTTAAATCAGATAAGTTAGCTAATTCTAATCTAACGGTTTGTCCACCATACATGTTAGATGTTTTGTATAAATAAATAGAACCCATACCTATCTCCTATTTCTCCTAGAACTTGAAACTTGCTGTGCTTCTAATATAGTTGCTCTAGTATTATGATTATCCATACTATTACCACCATTTATTTCAATATGTGTACTTTGATCGTATGTGTTACCACCGTTATTATTATTTCCAAATCCAAGGAAATCCATTATACCATTTCCAAGACCACCAAGGAAATCTTCGTTTTTATGTCTACCATCTTCAATACCTCCACCAAGACCATTAGCAACCATGTCACCAATAAATGGTATTGCTCTTATTCCATCCATTATCCAATTCCATATTGTAGTCCAGAGACCAGTCCAATTAGCACCTATAGTTTTTATTCCACCTGAAAACCATTCCCATACACCAGTCCAGAATTTATTCCAAGAGTCTTCTATACCACCTACACCTGCTGCAAACCATGCGTAAACACTCAACCAATAATTATTCCAATTTGCATTTATACTTTCTATTCCATCATCCCACCATTTTTTTAATTCATCATAAGCCCATGTACCTAATGGTTCTAACACATAATCCCATATTCCAGTTCCAAATGCTATCAATGCATTTGCTATATCTGTTTGAACTTGAGCCCAATCTGTATTATCTACCCAATCTCTTATTCCTTGAGTCATATCAACTAGTATTTGTTTAAAGTCAACATCCTTGAACAATAATGCAAATGCTTTTGAAACATCACCTTCAGCTAAAGCTTCGAATGCACCAGCAAGTTTTTGTCCAATAAGATTACCCATCTCAATCATAACTGGATACATCTTTGTGTACCATGGTATAATAAATTTTCTAAGTAACATAATCATAATAGGTCTCATTATAAAACCAAAGAAATCACCAATTGGTCTTAATATCATCATGACACCAAACTTTAACATCTTTGACATTTGTTGGAACATCGGTGATGCATCAAATGCCATCTTTAATACTTTAAGTAATGTACCAGCTGCACCTGCACCTAATAATATACCAGTTTTATGTTTATCTGCAAACTCTCCTAATTTTGATAAATTCTTTCCCATACCTTCATCCATTTTTTCTTTTGCCTCATCTTGTTCACCTTGTTTTTGAGTCATCTCTCTACCTAATTCTTCTCTTTTTGATGGGTCTGTTTCTTCAGCAATAGCTTTTTCTAAGTTTTGAACAGTTTTAGTCAATTCATTATAATCTTCTTTTGATTGTTCATATTGCTGTGAAAGAGCTTTTCCTTTACTTGATATTGCACTAAATACTGTAGCCATTGTTGCACCTTTGCTTAATAAACCTGTAAACATCTGCATAGAACTTGTAGTATCTTGTAATGATTTTCTGTATCTTAAGTTTTCTTTTACCATATCTCCCTGTGCTTTAATTAATTCTTTTTGCTCATCCACTGTCTTATGAAATGATTTTGTACTACCCTCAGTGGCTTTTGCCTGTTTTTCCATCAATTTGGTGAGTCTTTCTACTTGCTCAGCAAGTCCTTTTACTACTTTTTGTAGCTCATCAGTGATTTCAGTATCATCAAAACCTTCATCCCCTTCGTTTGCACTCATAATGTTTTATATGCCTTCTAGTTTAAAAAGATTTCTTGGTTCTAGAATGTCTCATCTGTGCCTGCTCTCTACGTTTTTCTTCCATATGTAGTGCCATTAATTTTCTTAGATAAGTTAGAGGTAATTTATTGACTTTTTCGTAGTCCCATCCAAATTCTATTGCACAGACGTAGTAGATAGCGAATCTATCTCTGTCGGATTCAGAGAGCCTGTAAACGTTTCCACCCAGTCCCCTAAGAATTTCACTAAAGGGTAGTCTTTCATGACCTCCTTCATGATTGAATTGGCTTGTCTTGATTTAATATTTCTAAGTGCTACTGCATCATTTACTGCAAATGGTGCTTTTCTTAACACTTTTAAAAGTATTTGAAATCTATATTTTGGGATATCAACTTTTGGTTTTGATACATCTCCTAAATCTATTGAATTCTGAAGTATTGCTTCTAGTTCACCATATGTGATGTCATCTTCATATTCAATTGTTTCAGGTGTGCCACCCCAATCTATTTCAAAAGACTTTATAGCCATATATTACATTTTAGTAAGTAATTAATAAACCTATTGATCTACTACTGTAATTTTTACACGTTTTACTTGCCAGTTAATTTCTTCAAATACTGGTTCAACTGGTTCTAAACCAGATACTGCATGATCATTTATTCCTAGACCATATCCAGTAATTGTAATTGATTTTGGACTTGATGCACCGTTAGTAAATACTAATTCTAATTCTGGTGTACCCATACTTTCAACTGTTTCTTTATAAGTTGAACCTTTCAACTGTAATATTAATTGGTCAATCAAATCATCATTCTTTAATGATGCTCTAAATCTACCAGTAATATCTAAACTTCTTTTAATACCAGCAACTGATTGTTGTGAGCCTATTGTGTATAACAAGTCACCGTTTTGTGAAAAGTTTATATCTGCTTCTTGTAATTCTGCTACAACTGTTCCACCTATTTTTAATGAACCATGTGCAAATGTGAATGGTTGTGAGTTTTCTGTTGAGTCATCTGAAAAACCTGAAGTACTTGGTGCATCTTCCTTTCCATAGACAGCGTCTACAGAACAATCAACAGTTCCACCTATTGATGTACTTATTGATAATGAATTTGCTACACATCCTTTCATTGTTCTTACTAATGTATCAGTTTCACCTTGAAAACCAATTTCTGTAGTAAATGTATTACCTATTAGTGTTTTTGTTGCAGCTCCTTCTGTTGCACTACCATAAATATATGGGTTTCCAGTAGTTCCAGCACCACTTGCAGAACCAAGAATTGATTTAAATATCTTATGAGATGTTGTATCTCCTAATACAAAGTTAATACCTAATGTTCCACTTTGTGTTCCATATGCGAATGCTGTTGGGTCTACTTGACCTAACTTTCCCAATGACATTTTATTGGTACTTAATGTAAGTCCACTAACTGCTGTTCTTTGACCAAATGAGTTAGTAATGGCACTTGCTGTACCAGCAAATGTGCTCTCATAACCATAATTGACATATGCATATGCACCTGTTCTTACCATATAACTGATTCCCTTTGTTTGTATTTAAAGATTACTTATGAAGGGTTTGTTTTTCTAATAGATACGGTTAATACGTGATTAAACATATTACGCATGTATTGATTTCTTGTATATGAGGAAATTACTCTCAAATCGGTATAACTACTACCACCTCTTATTTTGGCTGTTAGTATCCTTATACTCTCCTTGACTATATCATTATGCCTTTCATCATCTTGATATGTTCTGATATCTAAATCTATGGTTATATCATGCCAATGATCATCTCCATATAGCCCAAAATACTGTATTTTTTCTGCTTTAGGTGTTATAACTATTTGATCTCTTCTATCATCTATAAATCCTACAGATCTCTTTTTCCATGCCTTTGTAATTTCTGGGACTTGACCAGCAGACCAATTATCATTAAGTAAATCTATTACAACTGTTGCTGCATCATAGATGAAAGAGCTCATTTAGTAACCCCACTTTCGTATGAATATGATTGTGTATATGGAAATCTCATATTAGTCCATTTTTCATTTCTACTGAAGGTTCCTCTTTTTGGTCTCATTTTTGCTGTTATTAAATCCCATTCGTGATCTTTTAAAGATGCTGGTCTTCTACCAACATACCATATTTTTCTTGCTATTCTAAATGTCATAGAATCTTTAAGAGATTCTTCTTGTTCAGATGATATTGAATCTAAATTAGTTCCTTGCCATTCATTATATTCTTCAGTTAAGCTACCATTTGTCATACCTTTTGTTTTTTTATTATCAACCCAATCTCTTATTCTTGACATATCTACTCTAGTTTTAGGCATTATGTATCTATCATAATGTTCTGGTAATTTTTCTTCTGGAAATTGACCACTCTTGTTTATTATAGCAACATCTGGAGGTTCTTTGTAAATTGATTCTTTTGGTTTAAACATTGCTTCTAGTGTATCAACTAACTCTAAGAGACCTGAAACATTTTCCAATTGAACATCTTTTACACCCTGTGGTGTATTTATGTAAAGTTTTCCTTTTCTTTTTCTTGCAACAAATCCTCTATCTCTCAAAAGTTTTGCTGTTCTAGAAGTAAAGTAATCTTGAAAATTCATTATGGTATCACGAATATCTCCCTTCTGTTTTCGATACACTTTTCAATATCTTCCTCCCACTTTCTTTTGGATTCAGATACATTTGTCATACCACCAGTAGGGAGTTCATCCATTCTGAAACTTGTATTTAATATTTCAATACATGTCATTTTAATTACAGCGTCTTCAATGTCGTCTGGGATAGTTGTATCACCAGCAAACTCTTCTCCACCATATCTATACGTGACTCTAACTCTATTTTTTCTTAGAATTGAAAATATAAAACCTCTCAAGTATAATCTACCATATTCATATTCTATGTCATACCAATGTGAGTTATCTAAAATATTATCCCATGTTGCACTTGCACCCTGCCAAATTTCTATTTTATCTCCAGAACTTGTATCAAGTTCGTATATGTTTCTGTGTTGTAGAAAAATAGGTGTACCCCATCCATAAGTATAAAGTAATGGTAAATCATGAACTTCTCTGGTTACTTTTTTTGATCTCCATGCATGTCCTATTCTCCTTTCTAATTCTCTTTCTTTTCGATTGATTATCTTTTCAACCTGTGCTTTATTAGGAGTAGTGTTAGCATTAATAGGGACTCTGAGATAATCCGATACATCGCCAACTGAACAGTATGTTGTGACCATATAAATACTAGTTCGGCTTTGTATTTAAATTTACTTGAAAACGACTGTATATTCAGCATTACCTGTGATATCTGCAAATATACCATCTTCGAAACGTCTGTTTATACCTACATAGGTACCTTGTTCTTCTGAAAATATGGTGAATTCTGCTGTTCCACTTCCAGATGTACCATTTTTAAAGATACATTTTGCACCAGATGAACCTGATTTTGTAACATAAACTGATACTATAACTCCATGTGCACCTTTAATTGTTGTATCAGCATTGAAAGATACTACATTGTGGTT
>TARA_R110002012_G_scaffold103581_3_pt1 | contig 12860 bp, 25 predicted proteins | sample TARA_R110002012 | Tara Oceans TARA_R110002012 (sample SAMEA4396515) | marine metagenome | biome: Westerlies Biome; feature: [DCM] deep chlorophyll maximum layer (ENVO:01000326); material: water (ENVO:00002006), including particulate matter (ENVO:01000060) such as... | depth 40 m
CTCTTACTATGTTACAGACGTGGCAACTTATAGAGACATTCAGAGCTAGAGCTTATCAAGAGAACAAAGTCGTTAACGTATATGATGAATATAGTAGAACCACTTATAATAGGCTAACCCTAGCCAATACACTAACACAACAAGAGATAGCAGAATCTCAAGAACGTCAAGCTAAGAGAATGGCTAGTACTCGTAGACGTATGGTAGTAGACAATAGATACCATAAGAGAAAAGGTAGACTACTAGACCCAAGAATAGTAAGACCAATACTAAGAGAGGAAAAAACATGGTAGATAAATTCAATGACATAATGGAACAACTAGTAGAAAAGATAGAAGAGGTAGGTGAAGTTCTTATAGTATTAATGCCTATCTACTTATTATTACAACTACTAAGGATATGGTTGTAGATATGAAATTACATCTAAGCGAAAAGAAAGATAAGTGGTACATAGTACATTATCTAAAAGAAAACTTTGGAGATTTCTCTACGTACCAACCTAGAAAATTTAAAGATTCTAAAGAGATTCTAGCAAGAGGTTCTATATTAGCTATGCACAACAATAGAAAGCAACTTCTAGAGTTTACAGAGTACAAAGGTAAAGTATATACAAGTTTAGGATAATAGATGCAAACATTTCTACCACATAAAGATTTCTCTATCTCTGCTAGTATACTAGACTATCGTAGACTAGGTAAGCAGAGAGTAGAAGCATTACAGATATACAATGTATTAGTAGATAATCCAACTCTACAAGGTAAGAAGTACAAAGGTTGGAGAAGACATCCTGCCGTTCTAATGTGGGATGGCTATGTAGAAGCGTTGTTACTCTACAAGAACAAGATGATAGAAGAGTGGATATTTAGAGGTTACAACAATACGATGGAACTTGTAGGTCTTCCAGATTCTATAGAGATGCCCTCTTGGTTGGGCGATGATAGAGTACACGCTTCTCATAGAAGCAATCTACTACGTAAAGACTTAGAGTATTACTACTCTAGGTACAAATGGCAAGAGCCAATAGATATGGAGTACTATTGGCCTATCTAATAACTAACAAGGAGAATGTAATGGTTGTAGATATGAAAAAATATATAGGTAGTAAAGTGCTATGGAATCAAGATTATAGAGATGGACAACCTAAAGATATTGTAACTATTGACTCAATTTGCTATAATGGTGGATTTGATAGACTTAATAAACCAGTCTTTTTAAATAAGTCTAAAGATAGGTATATGACATTAAACTATGTTAGAAAATATATTATAATAAATAACAAGGAGAATGTATGAAAGTAGAAATAGATAAAATATTAGATGTAATAGATTCTTATATTACTCAGTTTATAGATGAAAATAAAGAAGAAGGAACTGGTCTATTACATAAAGACATAGATAAGGAACTGTACAAAGAATCTCGTAAGTTTGATGATTGTGTAGAACAAAGACCTATAATAGAAATAGATGTAGACAATAATATTTGTTGTAGACAAACAACTAAACTACCTATTGATAATGTATTTACAGAAGTAGTAGATTATATAGTCTATAATACTCATGGTTCTAGAAAATTATTTCTACTAATGCTAATAGAATGTTTAGTAGAAGAAAGAGGTTTTTATAAACAATAAGGAGAAGGTATGAAAGAGATACTACATCATCTACTTGGTTCTTGTGGAGAAAGTCATATCAGTCTATTGACTATTCTTTCTAGTGGTGTTGTTATTCTATATAGAGATTATATAGTAGCACTACTAAAGGAGGTAAGAGATGTTATATTCAAATGATGTATATCTATTAGACATAGCTAATGCTAGATATACTAGTGGTAATAGCTTTGTAGATATAGATATATACGATATAAATACATATAATAATGATGCAACTTTAGTTAGAGATGATTACAAAACCATTGCTTCTAGAGTATGTAAAATAATAGATGTAGCTGAAATAGATTTTAACAGCAGTACGTATAACGATTACTTACTAGGCGTTCTCTTACAAGATAATAAAGGTAATAGAATATTATGTAGAGCAACAGACCTAATCTATTCAGATCGTCGTCTATATCGCCTTGACTACGATAGTGATGGGTTCCCTTGTTCATATGTAGGTGGATTAGTTCATAGTAGATTTGAAGATAACTTTGAGTTAATAGACTATTTAATATCTTCAGCCGTATATAGAATAAGTAATGATTTAAATATACATAAAAAGATACAAGGTAAAACTTTTGTAGATACTACCTATGTTAGTGAGCCTACTCCAAATAGATTCTATCTAAATAGTAGTTGGAAACTAATACTAGATAAAGTATTAAAAGATAGCCATAGAGGTACGTACAATTATGCACAATGCACTTGTTGTAATTCTATTACTAATAGACTAGAAACATATGGAAACGAAAAGCTTTGCCATAGATGTTATCATACTAGAGAAGATAAGTGTGATTCTTGTCACGCTAACTATAACCCTCAAAATTTAATAGATATTATGCATATAGACAATAGTGACTTAAGGCTAACGTATCTAGATTTAAGTATAGAGAAATGTTGTAAGACTTGTTTTCAAAAGATAACTGTCTCTTGTAATCATTGTAGATGTTCAGACGTAGTAGATTTTGATAAGCTTAGAGACTTAATACATAGACAAGATAGAAGAGATTTTCTAACAAGATTTCAAAATAGAAATAATAATTATCACTATGTAATGGGTTCTGCTTATTGTATATCTTGTGCAGATTTAAAGCTACATTCGTACTTAGCTAATCCATTTAGATATAGACGTTTACCTAATAGACTTGCTAATAAAAGTGAGTTCAATAGATTTATAGGAATAGAAAGTGAGGTTATGACACAATATGATGATGCAGATGAATATTATGATTCTTGTGGTTCACCTAATCATTTTGAAGTAATATCAGATGGTTCTTTAAATGGTGGTGGCGTAGAGTTTGTTACGTCTAAACCTATTATAGGTAGTTCTGTAGACGTAGCTTTAGATTCATTAGAAAATGCTAATCGAGAAGATGATAATTTTGTAGATAATAGATGTGGTGTACATATACATATGAATGCACTAGACTTCAACTTTACAGAAATACAATCACTACTAATGATTATGTCTAGAATACAAGGCTATATCTACAGAGGTTTACCTAGCGAAAGGTCAGATAATACGTATTGCAAAGAAATACCTATGACTCCTAGACAAATATCTAGAATGAGTAACCTTACATATCTAGTAAATGAATACTACAAATGTGCAAACGAGGTCTTAACAGACAATAAGTATAATGACGCTAGATATTTCGGTACGAATGTACACGCTAGGTTCTATTTAGGTACAATAGAATTTAGATACCACGAGGGTACAGTCTATTCTAAACCAATTAGAGAATGGATTCAGTTCCTCAATAGAATTATGACAGCATCTACAAAGTTACATAAAAATCCTATACTTTGTAGTAAGATAATTTCTAACAAAGCACCAACTATGGATATACTAAGAGACGTAACAGGTGTATCTGGTGCTGAGTATATAGATAGGAGAATAAACAACAACTAACAAAAGGAGAAAATAGTATGTGTGGAATTTTTGGTTTCGCAAAGACTAGTGGTAGACAATCTGATAATCAGATGAGAATACTACGTGATGTTTTTACAGAACTAACAGATGAGTCGTCTATTCGTGGTACGGATAGTACAGGTTTCTCTATTATTGATTCAGATAATAGATTTACCTATAAGACATTAAAAGATTCATCTACACTAGTTGATACAGATACGTGGGATAACGATATTATATCTAAGATTACAAGAGATACAACTATTGTTATGGGACACGTTAGACTAGCTACTCACGGAAAGGTAAAGGTAACTAATGCACACCCATTTACAGTAGGTAATGTAACAGGTGTACATAATGGAGTTATCTATAACTACAACCAAGTAGCTAAATCTATGGGTAAGTCTGTTCCAGAAGTAGACTCTCAAGTCTTGTTTCAATCTCTCTATAAGAATGAGATGAACAAAGCCTTTGAGAATATAGAAGGAGACTTTGCCCTAACTTGGGTAAAGGATAGTAATAGAAAAGTGCATCTAGCTAGAGAGTCTGGTAGACCTATAGTAGTGGCATATTGGAAGAAAGCTAGAATATTGTTTTGGGCATCTACTAAAGATATTATGAAAGATGCTATGCTCAATGCAGGGTTAGTTCTACCTATTCAAGAAGTACCAGAAGATTATATCTATACTTATAATGTAGATGCATTTAACAGTACACCTAATAGGGAACAAGTAGCATTTGAAACACTATCTCAATATGGATATAAGGGGTATACTAGCTATGGCTATAGTAACTATGGATATGGTGGCTATTCTGCTTACGATAGTATAGGTAATCCTAGCCCAGCTAGTAAACACCTACCTGCAACTTGTGATACTAAAAAAGAGATGTGTAGTTATTGTTACGAGTGGATAAATGCAGATGAGTTATGGCACGATAAAGATAATAAACAAGTATGTTTTGATTGTGAGTATTTTGTAGATGACAACGATAAGAACTACGCACAAGAAGATAAGAGAGAAGGAGGTAAAACAGATGAAAAAAGTAGTTGGTTCAAATTCTAAAAAGAAGGTTATACTAGTAGGCTTTCCTAATCCTATTAAGTTAAAATCTAAGAAGTTTGTAATAGAGACTCTGTATAAGAGAGCAAAGAAAAATCCTTTCTTAGCAGATAGTTCTTATGAAGATTACTTAGAATTTTTACTTACACAGATAGAGATTATGGGTTCTAGTAATTCAAAAATAGATAGAAATTCTGATACGTTAGAAGATGATATATACGACACTCTTAAGAATATGAATTGGTTGAAGGTAATAAACGCTTTTATAATAGGAATTATAGAAGCTACAAACATAGGAGTTTGATATGCCACCAACCAGAATGAGAGTAAGGCAGGCAACAGAAGAACCACGTTCTAGTTGTCATAGTTGCGAAGAAGAAAGAATAATACATCATACAACGTCTAGTGGTGAAGAGTTTTGTGAACCCTGTACCCAAGAACACTTTGTTTCTTGCGATAGTTGTGGACTTGTAACTGATCTAGAAACTGTTCATTACGGAGATGATGAACCTTATTGTGAAGATTGTTACGTTGAAAGTCATACCTCTTGTGAAAGCTGTGGTGAGTTTTCATATAATGATTATATTGTTTGGAGAAACGATTACGCCTACTGTGAATCTTGTGTACCAGATGAAGAAGAAGATATGATTTACAACTTAGAAAATAATTCTCCTCCATCTGTATCTAGAAAATCAGAAACGTTTACTTACCCTGTTCGTAGACTAGTAGGAATAGAAGCAGAGTGTGTATTTCCATCTGATTACGATTTATATACTCCTAAGTATTGGAGTACAGTAAGCGATGGTTCTATAAGCACAGAAGATGGAGAGTCAGGAATTGAGTTAGTAGGCTACCCTGCTAATGGAGACCTATTAGAAAATAGTGTTGATAGGTTAATGACTTGGTCTGAAGAACACAATGCTCATATTAATAGAAGTTGTGGTTTACATATACACTTTAACTCATTAGATTTATCTGCTAGAGAAGTAGCCCATATAGGAATAGTATATTCTCATTTTGAAGAAGTCTTAAAAGGAATGATGCCTAAATCTAGACAGAAATCTAATTGGTGTAGAGATTTTCCTATACCAACTAAAGAACTACGTAGCGTAGATACTGAAAATAGTTTATTATATATGTATTACGACTATATGGATTCATATCCTAGTTCAGATAAATATAATGATGCTAGATATTGTGGTCTTAACATACACTCTAGGTATTATCACGGTTCTATAGAATTTCGTCTACACTCTGGAACTCTTAATAAAACTAAAATACTTAATTGGATTATGATATTAGACGTAATTATATTAAAGGGAATAGAATTATCTAAAGCAGATGAAGATGTATACAATGCTTGGATAGAAACATCACCTACTAGGCAAATGATGAGTACTTTTGGAGAGGGGTTATGTGGCTATATTAACAAGAGAACACGTAAATTTAAAAAGGAGAGAGAAAATGAGTAGAAGAAAAGAAACGCTAATAGTAGAATTATCTGTTTATGTAGATGCTGATAACTACTATCACAAAGGACTATCAGCAAAGGGAATTGTAGAAAAAGAATTAGAAAGAATAGAAGAGAGTACGGGTATATATATAGATAAATTTTTTCCAAAAGAAAGTAAAAAAATACTTGACTCATTAAAATCTAAAAAAGTAAATTCAAACCACGTGAGAGGGAGTAAATTATGCCTTTGAGAGGGTTCAAAGATATTACTGGTGCTATAGTTCCTATAGAAGAAATCAAAAAAGGTCACGCAGATATAACTAGATTGGGAGTATCTCTTCCAACTCTTATACATATGGCTCAAGAGAGACCTTCTGATAGAAAGCCATCTACTACTGAATTACTAAATGGTACTTGTCAATCGTACCTACAAAGAACTGTTGACTATACTATATATCCAGAAGATAACGCTTTTGCTTTAGCAGGTACATTACATCATCTAAAGCTAGAAGAGTCATCAATAGGATTAGACAGATTGAAATCAGAATTGACACTAGAAACAAATGGTATAACAGGAACAATAGACTTATACGATACAGAGACTAAAACTCTTGTAGACTACAAGTTTTCTGGTTCATATAAAATAGCTAAGTGTTTAGGCATACAACATTACTATACAAAGCATCCAACAGAAGTCTATAAAAGAAGTGGAAGATGGGGAAAGAAGGGTACTCCTAAAAGAATAAAGGAGTTCTATTCAGATAAAAACAAGGCAGACTTAGAAGATTGGAGTTGGCAGATAAACTTTTATAGATACCTATTAGAATCAAATGGTTATGGTGTAGATAAAATGTTTGTACAGGCAACTGTTAGAGATGCAGGATTGCAGATAGCTAGGGAACGTGGAATAGTAGGGAAGATATATATGATAGAAGTTCCATACATAGATAATGAGCATTTACTTGAAAGATATATTACAAAGAGGGAAGCTCTACTATCTGCATTGGCTAATGATGAGTTGCCAGAAAAATGTACTGATGAAGAAACGTGGAACGGTATGAAGTGTGAGTCTTATTGTTCTGTAAGAGAAGTATGTCCATACAATAAACCAAAAGGAGAGTAAAGTGAAGATAATATCAAAGTGGACTATTAAAGAAGAGATTAATGGAGACACTTGGTGGATTATTAGAGGTGGTGCTTTTTCTAATGTCATTAATGATAAATACCCACATAGGTTTTTTGAGACTAAAGAAGAAGCAGAGGTGTATTCTGGAAATCTAAATAGAAGAATAAACAAGAAAACAAAAGTAGTAGATGTTGGTTCTGTTTATATAAAACCATACAAGGAGAAAGATGAGTAGAAAACCAAATAAGATAATAGAAATAGAAAGTAGATTGAATCATATTGAATTTGCTTTAATGAACTTAATGTATATAGTAGCTAATCAAGAAGAGAGATTGCCAGACTTTAAGAAAAGCCTAGATATAGCAGAGTCTATGTCTGTAGATATAAAGAAAGCAGGGGATTTCGTCAGCTTAATGGTTAATGAAGAGGGAGCAGAAGCGTGATAAATACAAATGACATAGTATTTGACAATGTATTTGAAGAAGAGTGCGACAAGCTAGATACTATATTGCTAGAGATAGCAAAGGAAATAAAAGAAGAAGGTGGGTACTCTAAAGCAGTAGTAGAGAAAATAATAGATACTTGGTGCGAAGGAGTTGGTATTAGGCTGAAGGAAGAATGGAATGAAGGCTGAGGAATACAAGAAGTTAAGAGATGAGTTCATAGCAGATACTTTTAAGTTATCAGATAGCAAGAGAGTAGAGTATACAGAAGGTAATCATAATGATAATGTATTGTGGAACTTTGAGAACATTGCTAATAGTTTAAATCTAGAGCCATTACAGGTTCTATCTGTTTACTATCAGAAGCATAACTCTAGTATAAACAATTACTTTAAAGACGGCAAAGAATACTCAGAACCTATAGAAGGTCGTATAAAGGATATGATTAACTACTTGTTGCTAATGGTCGCTATGTTAAGTAAATACAAAAAAAGAGAGGTGTAAATGAGTAATGATATATTATTAGTAGATGATACTCCTAGTAATGGAGAGATTATAACTAATGATGCTTTTGATATAATAAGAAACCTACACGATGAAGTTTCTATGGAAGATACTCCACGTTCTTTTATTAAGAACAAGATGGGAGTTGATTACGTAGAAGTAGGCTATATGAAGAAGATGGCAGACAAGTACTATCCGGGATGGTCTTGGACTATTATTAGAACAGAGACACTAGGTAGTGAAGCCTTTATGGTACACGGTAGATTGAAGTGGTTTGAAGGTGGCATATGGAGAGAAGGAGATATGACAGCGGCTCATAGAATAATGAAGAAGAGAGGTAGTGATGAGTTTGTAGATGTAGGTAATGACATTAAATCAGCTAATACAGATTGTATTAAGAAGGCATTTAATATGTATCTAAATGTAGCTGATGATGTATATCGAAACCGAGTAGAAGATACCGCACTAAGTCAAAAAGAAATAGATTTTCTTTACGAGAAGATGGAAGGACTTAATGAGGAATGGAAAGAAAAGATATCCCTTTCAATAGAAGATGGAAACATTGAGAAAGGCGATATAGATAAAGTAGTTGCTAAAATAGAACTAATAAAAAACGAAACAAAAGGAAAAGATAATGAGTAATAGTATTGACGCTGTTCTTAATGATGTTATGGGAGGAGAATCCTTCTATGACCCAACAGAAGATAAGCCAAATGTCATAGTTCCAGAGGGCGATTTCTATGCCCACGTTTCTGACTATTCAGTAAAGGAAGACGTTGTTATTAGAGGTAAACACCTTGCAGATATATACAACCTAACCTTTAAGTTAGCAGAAGAAAACTCTGATAAGGATTTTGGTGAGCATAGTGGTAGTGCATTTGTAGGTAAGACTATAAGGTCTAAAGGTTTCTTTAGATTTAAAAGCCCTACTCAAAAGAACCTGCAACCGAACTCTGGAGGAAATAGAGAGTTCAAAGAACTATGTGAGTCTTTAGGAATAAAGCCAGAAGAGAAAGTAGTAGATGGTAAAACTCTATATGCACTTCCTGTTCTTACTCCAAGTAACTGTGAAGGTATGCCGGCTATCATTAAGATAAAACATGAGAACTGGACTAATAGAGATGGCGAAGAAGTTACGTCTCCTAAAGCAGTAGGAGTATTTTCTTGGAGCAATGGTAAGCAAGACCTATCTGATCTACCATTCTAAATGAAAATAACAAATAGCGAATACGACACAATTATTAGGGCACTAGATTGTTACTCTGATTATGCAAATGAGGCAGAAACACTTAAGTCTAAGTTGATAAAAGAATACGATAGAATAGCAGAGAAGAATACAGCAGAAGGAATGACAAAGAACGAAGAAGAACTGTACCCTAGTAGACTGCATTCAGAGTACGGAGGTTCACCTAATGACAATCAAAAAATGGAATGAGATAGAACATGCTTTTACTACTAAGTTTGGATGGTACGATGGCTTACGCCACCTTATGAGCACAGGAAAAGAAGTGTACAAAACTAAAAGTATCTATGAACTTAGTGAAAGAGAAGACTATCTATTAATAAAAAAGCTAAGAGCCAAATACGATAAGGAGATAACATGGCGAGAAAAAGAAAAACACAAATAGCAAAAGTAAGAGACTTTCTGTTTACAGGAAAAAAGCTTACTAGCAGAACAGCAATAACTAGATTCGGTGTTTATAGATTAGCGTCTATTATACATAAGTTAAGGACTAACTTTAATATGAATATAGTTACTGATAATACAAAGGGTTATGCCACATACTTCGTTACAACTAAGTAACGAAACAACAGGTCTGGGGTGTACCTTAAACACCCCAAAGATTTATTAGACAACAAAGGAGAAGTGTATGAGGTATTATTGGGAAGCATTATTTAGCGTAGAGTACTTTCCGTATTGGGAGTTTTCTATGTTGATGATGTTAATGTTAGTGCTAAGTATTTTATGGAGAATACATAGAATAGAAAAGAAACTAGATAGCTTATAAAAGGATTAGCAAGGGGAGAATGCATAATAAAATAAATCATAATTAATAGTTAACGTTAGTGAATTAATTAGAATGTGAATGTATTGTGTAAAAGGTTGGCCCCTTTCTCCCTCTTGCTATAACTAAATATGAAAAGAAAAAAGAACATAACAAAGAAAGATATGTTAGATATGATAAGACAAGCAACTACTATGTCTTTAGCAAACAAACGAACACTAGATATACTTGGAGAGTTTCTTTATAACTACTTAGATATGAAAGGAGATACAGAAAAGTATACTAAATTTATGGAGGATAAAATAGATGGATTTCTTAAGCAAAGTAACAAAGGGGATGGAGAAGTTTCTAGAAAGTCCCTTCAAGAAGAAGAGGAGTAGAAACAATGCCGTCAAAAAGCAAAGCAAAAGGAAACAGGTTCGAAAGAGAGTGCGTAAAACTAGCTAAAGAATACGGACTAGAATCTAAAAGAGCTTGGGGGTCTGATGGTAGGTCTTTAGGACTAGACCCTGAAGTTGATATGTTAATAGAGAACTATACAGTTCAATGTAAAGTAAGAAAAAGGATAGCATCATGGATAAAACCTACAGAGGAATTGGGGGAAACTCACCTTCAATTAGTAAAGGAGTCAAGGGGGAACATATACGCTATAATTTCGATGAAGGAATTACTACGTATGATGGTCGAATTAAAAACACTTACGAAAGAAAAGGTTTCGTAGCATATAAGGAGAAAAATAAAACTAGGTTGAAAGACATAGAGTTTTACTTAGGCTCTGATTGGATAGATTGGGATTGTACTAAGATAGAGGTTAACGATACTAGCTTAAGAGGTGGAAAAATTGCTACTAAAAGCAAAGTCTTAAGATGTAATAGTTGTGGCGAGGCTTACCAAACTCATACTATAGATGCCGCAGGTAAGAAGATTGGAAATGGAAACGTTATATTGAGCGATACTTTATTTCGCAATGTTCCTTTGTATAAAGGCGAATGCGGATTACCAGATAAATGCAATGGCTAAATGTCCACTATGTAATGGCAATATAACAGCTAAAGAGGCTGGCATTAGATTGAAGTCTCTTAGATTGGCTAGACCAACTAAGGTTCTTAATTTAATAGATAAGCAGATGAATAAGATGTCTAAGTATTGGAAGATAGATGCGGTTACTGAAGCCAGCTTTTTAGCAGATATAGATAGCGTTGATAATAATGTAATAATAGAATCAATAAATAGGTTTGATAGTAGAGGTAGTCTTCAAAAGGGATATGGTATTAAGTATTTAGCAGGTATGATTAAAAATGAGAGCAAGAGAGTAGCCATAAGAGAAGAATACGAGAGAAAAACTTTAGATAGAATACCTCCAAAATTAAAGGATATAGATGAAAAGCATTGAATTAGAACAGGCATTTTTAGGATGCCTAATAACTGATAGTTCTTACATAGATTCAGTTAAACAGTACATCACAGAAAAAGAATTTTTCTATTCAAGTTTCAATCAAAAAGTTTGGTTAGCGTTAGATAATCTTTATTCTAAAAATAAAGAAATAGATGTGATTACTATATGTGAAGAAGTAGGTGGAAAAGTAGATGGCTATAGTTCTAAATATGAGATAACAGGGTTTTTAGATAAAGTTGTATCTCCTGCTAGTTCAATAGAATATGCTAAAAGGTTACATTCTTATTACTTAAGAAGAGTATTATATAATCAAATGAAAGATATATCTAAAGATATTGGTGACTCTTCTCTTAACACTTCTAATTTATTAGAAGAGGCTCACACTACTATAGGTAATATAATAAAGCTACAACCTAATAAAACATTTGATATTAATTGTTTATTAGAAGATACTAAAGATTCTATTTTTAACTCTACTACACAGATACAAACAGGCATAGGTACATTAGACAGGGTAATTACAGGTATGACTAGAGGTGAGATAACTATCATAGCAGGTAGACCCGGAAATGCAAAAACAACTGTATCAGCTAATATAGCTAGAAACTTAGTGCATCAAGGACTTAAGGTTGCTATGTTTAATAGAGAGATGCCTAATACTGAAATGATGAAGAAGTTTTTAGCAATGGAATCTAAAACGCTACCATATAGAAACTTAAGAAACAATGTAGATATAGACCAATTAGAATTAGCAGATGTTTCTTCTATTATATCAGAAGTTTATAATGGTAAGTTATTTATGTTTGACGATGTTAGGGATATAGAAAATACATTTCGTGAGATAAAAGCTATAAGTCCAGACGTAGTTATAGATGACCATATAGGTTTAATAGAACATCCTGTAAACGATAGAAGAGACTTAAGGTTGAAGATAGGCGATGTTAGCCGTAGTTATAAATGGTTAGCTAAAGCACAAGATATGTCTGTTATACTAGTCTCACAGATGAATAGAAATATGGAGCATAGGAACGACAGAATACCTAGGTTATCTGATCTAGCTGAGTCTGGTAACTTAGAACAAGATGCAGAGATAGTTGTATTCTCTCATTATCCTTGGGTATCTAGATACGGTGATGATGGCAATAGTGATTGTTTCCTAGAGCTTATAGTAGCTAAGAATAGATATGGTAGCACAAACTCTTGCGAGGTTGGGTATCATGGTAATAGTTGTTTGGTTACTAATTCAGAAGCTGAGGCAGTATCATTAGCAAGAGAAAGAGGAGACGATGTAGGTGGTACACCTAA
>TARA_R110002012_G_scaffold40475_2_pt1 | contig 12859 bp, 23 predicted proteins | sample TARA_R110002012 | Tara Oceans TARA_R110002012 (sample SAMEA4396515) | marine metagenome | biome: Westerlies Biome; feature: [DCM] deep chlorophyll maximum layer (ENVO:01000326); material: water (ENVO:00002006), including particulate matter (ENVO:01000060) such as... | depth 40 m
TATCGTACCCAGAATAGTAGCCATTCTTATTTTCTTTCTAAGGGTAGCTCGTGTGTCATCTGAACGACACACTACCTCAGTCAGATTACAAAATTGATTAGGACGAAGAATAATTTCAGAGCAAGGATTAGTTCCAAAGTCAACATCCCATTCTCTCCTTCCATTACTTTTAGATTTAAGTTGAGCAGACTGTCTATTAAACATACCTCTCTCACCAGACTTACTCTCGTAAAGGGAAGACCACTCTTTCATAAAGGTTCCTGTATCAGGCTGATCTGTATACACAGCAGAGTTATTAGCTAAAGATCTTTCAGGATGGTCGTACCACCATTGCCCTTTCTTAGCAGATCGAAGCCTATCATCTGAAACATTAGAGAGGGATATTAGGGCTGATCTTCTCACCCCTCCAACGACAACCACCTCACCTGTTTTACACACGATGTCATGACACTCTAGGGACGTTAGCTTCCTACCCCTAGCTTCTTGAAATTTCTTTATGGTAAAAGTAAATAGATCACGTAGAGGTTCTGGACCTGATGCCCTGCCACCAAACACATGCAGCCTTGAACCTGCTGGTCTTACCTTATCCATATGTATTTGAGGGATTCTACCAGAGTAGAGGTAGGATATTAAATCCTTAAATGCTCTAGCCCAACCCTCTTTAGAATCAGCTACGCTGATAACATCTTCAGTCTGTTCCATTGTATTGTGAGGAACAGTAGGGAGATTGTTTACATACTGTCTTTCAACAGAGAACCCCACACCTGTCCCATTCATAAGTATATATAACACTTCATCAAAAGAACGTGGGCTATCAATAGGAATATACGAGCAGTTATATCCTGCTATATTCTCTCGTTCTAACGCTGGACCAGCAGCCATCATAGCTCTCATACTAGGCATTACTTCAAGAGAGTGAATACTTTTATACAACTCTTTCCATATGCCTTGGTCCTCTTCCTTGAGAGAAATTTCTAGATTAGTTTCTATATGGTATTTAAAATAGTTTACTAACCTCGTGATAGTTTCTTCCCAAGTTTCTCTACGATTGTCTTCATCTAACCATCGAGAGTAACGAGACAGGTGTATGAAGGTCTGATAATCTGTGGGTAAACCCATAACATTTGCTCCTCTATTTAAGTTTCTCTTCCCCATAAACAAGTTCAAGAATTAATTCTGCATAGTGAATAACCTTTTTTATATCTGCTGATCCTTCACCTTTTGTTCTGTGTCTAGTAATATACTTTACTATATTACCCTCTAAGAAGTCAAGCTTATTACCTACAATATATTCTACTGGTTGTATTTGACATTCTTTATAATGTGTTCCATCAACTTGTTTAGTTAATGCATTATCTTTCATCTTATCTGTCCTTTCTCTTTGTTCTCTAAGCTGCCTAACACAATAATCATCCCAAGACTCAGACATACTTCTATTAAACTGATGTTCTTCTATATGATTTAAGTTAAGAGAGTAAGGCATTAATTCTTTTCCTTATAAATGTTATTTCTTTTGACCTTATAATTTTATGTGCAAAGCTTCTAGTGTAGGATGGATCTAATCCAGCCATATCACATACGTATTCAAAGTCAGATTCTTCTTTGGATACAGAAGCAAAGAACCATGCAGAAGCCTGTCCTTGGACAGCCTGTGTTTCCCCAACAGAGCATGTTGCTGTGGGGTGAGTGGCATCGAGTAGGGCTTGTAAAATTACTGCAAGATATAAGTTTCTTTCTGGCTCCCCCTCTTTAGCTGTCTGTCTAAATTCAAATATCTCGTAGTTAATATCTATAGTCCAGTCGCTTTGTTCTTTATTTTTTTCTTCTCTTGTTTTTTTCATTAAGCCACTCTACAGGAATACCATCTTTCCTTTTACAGTATAGGAACTTATGTTTATCACACCATGTTGCATACGTCATCTTCCCTCTTTTATAAAGCTTACTACTAGGATTGTCAAATATAAATCTTATATCTATCTCTGGTTTTTGAGATCTAATAAAGAGATGTTTCTTTCTATCCTCTAAAACAAACCTACCCTTCACCTCTAATACAATACCATTGGGTAATATAAAATCAGGAGTGTATGTTTTATGTTCCATCCATGTGTATTTTATTTGTTCTTCTTCATACCTTATAGGTATGCCTAAGTCAGTGAGAATACTACACACATACTCCTCAGACTTGGATCTAAAACGTCCTCTTTTTTTACGCCTCTTCATGGAGACATTAGTAGAGGTACAAGAAGAACATCTTTATTATGAGGTGGCTGACCTTCATTAACAATGACTGCTAAATGAGTAATGCCTCCCTCACGTACTGGATCGTTAGAGGGAAACACCCACTTAGCTTTATCTAATATAGAATCTACCACTACATTAGTACCTAGATAAGGGACATCAGGGATGTTACCTGAATTATCTGCTGTAAAGTAATCATCAAAGACTATAACTTTTGAGGTCAGGGATTTAGCATAATCATTTTGCACAGTGCCTACTGAGTGACCACCATCTAAGAAAGCAAAGTCTACTGAGTGATCTTCCATAACCTCATTGGTATCACCCTTAATTAATTCAAAGCTAAACCTATGCTCGTGTTCTTTTTGTAGTTCTTTAAACTTATCAGCAACAGCAGTATGCATCTGTCTTGATTTACTATTAAGTTCTTTCTTATCTAATGAGTCGCTACCATCTTCAAATAAATCATACCCTATATAATGAACACTGGAATTATGAGATTGTAAAGCTGCCTGACACATCTGTATGCCATGCTCTCCATTCCAACACCCCACCTCTAAAAGAGTAGAAGGTCTATAAAATTTTACCATTTCTATAAGTTGAAAATATCTAAGGGGTGGTATGTTTATTGACTTAGAAGTTTTCATAAGGGTTTATCTCCTCGATGTTAGGAACTTTTGTAACTTTTGTAAAATACCTGGGTCCGTTGGCATAGTTGAACTGACGTAATCCTTTACCTTGATTAGCATCAGACCAGCAATGTAACTTATAAACGCAATAAACACACCCAAAATCCAAACGCCTGTTACCAGAAACACCATCAGGGATATCATCGTAACATCTAGGGGGTGGGTTATCCTTCGCCACAACATCTTTAACTTCTGTAATCTTCTTTGAAACATCAGGCATCTCCATCTCATGCAGGTTAGAGACAGCAATCTCACCTGTTTGTTTGTTAATAATAACCCAAGAAGCTATCTTATCTTTCTTGCTTTTTGCATATGCTGTAAGCTGATGGATATAACCAAAGGGATCTCTCTTGGAAAGTTCATTTGTATTGAATTTATTAAACGCAAAGTTCGATGCGCTTTTAAAATCTACCAGAACACCATCCACTCTTGCATCTTGATGACCTTTGATACCATCAACATTTAATTCTTCTTGAGCTTCTGTAACCTTATGCCCAGACAATTCTGATAAGGCAATAAGAAGTTCTTCTAAGATATTACCATATAAGAATTTTATATATGTAGGACCATCAATCTCTTCAGCCTTTATTCCTTTAGAGCTATACCATATCTGTCTCATTGGCTTACCAATTTGGGAAAGACGTAGGTTAGTTTTTAATTTTCTTTCTTCATACACAGCGTTGAAGATATGTTGTGCAATATTTTTACCAGCCTGATCTGATAATTCTTTAGCTCTTTCTTTGCTAACTACCACACCATCAGGTTCTGTAAAAAGAGAATATATATCTTTGACTAGTGTTGAAATATTTTTCATAAGATAGATATGGGGCCAACATTTTCATGCTGACCCCACACTCCTTTCTTAGTTAAGAGGCTGACGCAAATGGGATATCTTCCCCATCGTTGTTATCATAACCATCTTCTACTGCGAACTCTGACATAGATCCATTAGGATTATATTCAACAAGATCAAGAACTTGAACTGAATTTAATCCAGCAGACCAACCAGACTTAGCACCAAAAGTCCATTCAAAGGGACGATAGGAAACATTAACCTTTGAACCATTACCTACAAGAACATCAGTAATAGGATTAAGTTTTGAATCAACAACCTTGGGTGGATCATTGAGCATCCCATCCTTACGTTTAACCTTCATCTTTGCAGTAATAAAGTTACCTCGCTCATCGCCTACATTCTTAACTGCAAGATTATCTTGCTGGACAATGGCTTGGCTTTCTTCATCAAGCTGACAGATATCAATGGTGTATACACCATCAACATCAAAGGTTGTATTAGGGGCTGTGATAGAAGCCCAATACGCTACACCAGAAATAACACTCATACATTTTTCTCCTTTCAGGATTTCAATTTTCAATGTGTTGATAGTCTCACATATCACATCGCATGTCAACAACTATTTCACCTCGATGTAATATAATTACTATCTAGCTAGTATCGTAAGATACTCTACTAGCTAGTAGTAATTAGTTAGTGGGTTTCAGCCCACGTTCTTCCAATCTTGTAATCATTATCCATAGGACATTTTAATTTTAATATCTTTTCTGTTTCTTTCATAGCATCCTTAGTAATCCTACAGAATTTTTGAACATGATCCTTCCTCACTTCAAACTGATATTCATCATGTATAGATGCAACTAAACGAACATCAAGATTGTAAGCGTTTATTTTCTTTATCATACACACCAACCAATGCTTACATATGATAGCTCCAGCGCCTTGGATCAAGGTGTTTAAAGCTTTGTGACTTGACCTTATAGTAAGAGGTCTTCCATCTAGTCCCTTAATCCTACCACTCATAGCTGTCTTTTCTAGATCAGACTTCAGATGTTTAAATGATGGGAGATTTCTCAGGAATGAATCAATAAGTTTCTGTCCTCCCTGTTTAGAAGTACCTGATATTAAACCTATCTTAGCTGCACCTGCACCATATATCATGGCATATATAAAAGTCTTTGACTCATCTCTAGTTTTGAGTCCAGCCTTACGTTGGTTATACGTATGTATATCTCCTTCAATAACTTCTTTAGTAAACTTTTTATCATTCATGTAGTGAGCTAGACATCTGATCTCTAGTTGAGATGCATCTGTACCAACCAAGACATACCTATCTGGATCAGCGATGGTCCAACACTCTCTACACTCCTTACCATAGGGGGAGTATGATGCAGGAATCTGAGCCATGTTGGGAGAGTGATGTGCCATACGTCCTGTCACAGCCTTTAAGGTAAGAACCTTACCATGCACCCTACTCTCACTGTCTGTGAGAGAACGCCAAGAATTAATCTGAACTATTCTTTTTTGTAGAAGAAGATATCTTGATATAAGTTTTGCCTCTGGCAAATCAATAGTGCTTAGAACTTTTTCATCTACAATAATATTACCCTTGGGTGTATGCTTAGTAGGCTTCCATCCTAATGATTGTAATCGAGATGCTATCTGCTTACGAGATGCAGCATTGAATACCTCTACTTTATCTTGTAGTTTTTTACCTGTTCTCTCAGAGATTCTTTGGTGGGTAATAGGTGGAAAGATTTCTTGTAGTTTATTTTCTATGTTAATAGTCTCATCAAGAAACTGAGCTACTAGTATACTTGCTTTCCTTTCATCTAAAGTAAATCCATTTACTTCTTGTTGGTCAACGATAGCTCTAACCTTATGTTCTAATTCTATGGCTTGTTGTGAGCAACCAAATAAATTAGAACTAATATACTTAGTTAGCTTGTGGGTTATCTCCACATCTTGCTTACAGTATTCCAACATCTCAGGGGTATAGTGCGTAAAATCTTTATAGTCATTCTTAGGACTACTAAACCTTTCGCCCCAAGCTGCGAGAGAATGACCACCTTCAATTTCTGGATATAATAACTGAGAGAGTAACAAAGTATCTGTGACTTTGGTGGGGGTAATTCTCGTAATATTAAAGTTGTTAAGTATCCTAGCATCAAAACTTACTCCATTATGCATTATAAAATTATCAATATTTTTAGAAAAGTCTGGGAACTTTGTATAACATTCCTCCTCAACAAAAGAAAATACTTTATTTGTTTGTATATCTTTAGCAACAATACAGTGGATTGTCTTTGCATCCTCAACTAACCCATCTGTTTCTATGTCAACTATGCACCTCATTTGATTTATCCTTTAGTATTTCTTTAGTTAACGAAAGATCTTCTAGATCTTTAAAGGGAGCAAGCGTAAGCTTGTCCAGTCTTCCTACCCTACCATAGATATGGTAAGGTTTCTTTCCTTTTTTATAGCCCAATGATTTTACCTTATCATTAACAAGATGTAATAGTTCTACTCTATTAACAACCAACCATGTTAAAGGTCTTTCAAAGGCAATGTAATCTGCTTCACCAACCAACCACCCTTTCCTACCTATAGGATTTTTAGATTCTATCCAAGCAAGTTTATCTTGTGTAGTTGAATCGTAAGCATTAAATCTTTTGATTCCTTTTACATCAAACTTAAACCTTCCTTCTAGACCACACTCAGGGGGAAGTCTACCCTCGACATCCCAATGATCGTGGATATCCTCTTTAGTTGAGGACCAGTGAACATCAGTTAATACTTTAGCAAACTCTTTTTCTTTTTGTCTACCTTCTTTATAATTTTTAACAACTAAAGCTTTTGTTTCTGCGCTGTATCTTACCTTACTCATACATCATCACTCCTCTATACTAAATGGAGTCTCTTCTTCTCCATCAACCTCAAAGGGGTTAGCAACTTCAGACATCCTACCAGTTTCTCTATTGTAATTCAAGTAGGTTGCGATGCCTGTATCACCTGTATATCTATTCTTTAGGATACGCACAGACGATGTGTTGGCAAGCCTCTCATCTTCCTCTTGTTGATTTCGCTCCATTGCAATGACAGCATCTGATAAATGAGCTATGCTTTGTGATCCTCTAAGGTGGGATAGAGATACCTCTCTACCATCCTCGTGACCACGATCACCACTGGCTCTTCGTAGATGGGACACAAGCATCAAGCCTACCTGTGTCTCTTCCACAAGTGAGCGCAGCTTGGTCATTAGTAAGTCAATACTTTTTCTTTCATCACCCATATCTTCTTGACCAGATACGAGGATAGATAAATGATCTAGGAATATCCACTTACAGTTCAATGCCTTTGCCATGAACCTAACCCTATTCAATATCTCATCGTTACCTATTGAACCAAAGTGATCGAAGGCAAAGAACCTGCCTGTCCCAATGGTGCTTTCTTCCCATACCTCTAGCTGGTCACGAGAAAATGTATCCCTTACTTCCTTAATATATAGTCGTGCATTTGCTTCGACAGACATGATGTTAAACGCTGTGTTACGCACAGATTCTTCCAAAGCTAACACACCTATGTTATCTTCTGTATGAGTCATGATGTGGTGCATCAACTCTCGCATCACACTTGACTTGCCCATACCTGCACCTGAAGTCCAGCAAACTAACTCGCCTGTCCTGATACCATATAACTTCTCGTTCATACCTACCCAAGGATAGGCTACTGACTCACAGAAATTATCTGTGTAAAGATCCTCACCTAAATCTTTGAGGTTCTTAATACCTGCTGGTGTATACTCTTCTGCACCCCACCACTTACTGACAAATGCTTGAGCCTGACCAGCCATAAGATATTCGTTAGCATCTTTATAATCAAGACTAACAATCTTACATTTGTGTGGTTCAAACAGCATGGCAACTTTGTCTGCTGCTTTCCTACCTGCTGCGTCATTATCAAAACATAATACAACATGATCGAATGAGTTTAAATATTCCAATTCATTCTGACAATCTTTATGTGCTGATGCTGCGCCATGTCTTACAGATACGACAGGCCACTTCTCACCAAACATCTGATAGATGGAGAGGCAATCTAATTCTCCCTCTGATACTGTAATAAACTTTCCCTTGGCAGGGAAGAGGTGTTGTCCAAACAACGTAGCCTTAGAGGTGCTTCCCTCTACAAAAAACTTTTTACTAGGAACGTCCCTAATCTTATTAGCAACGTGGTTCTTATCTTGATCGTAGTATGGGTATATATGTTTCTTACCTGTGTCAGTCGTGGTCACTCCATACTTCTGACACACTTCTTTCTTGACTGCCCTTCCTGCAAGGACACCATACGATCCTTCTGTAAAGACATTATTAATTACTCCCTGGATGGGAGACTTAACTATGTTAGACTGTGACATATTAGTTCCTTCTGCTGGTATAAAATTCTCACATGAAAAACAGTATTGATTTCCATCTTCATATAACGAATTAGCATCACTTGATCCACAGTTATCGCAGTTCAAATGTTTAACAAACTTAGCCTTAGTGTCATACATACTTCTATCCTTCTAATATAATTACTATCAGTAAGTATCGTAAGATACTCTACTTACTGTTAGTAATTAAGTGTTCACTAAAAGTAATATTAAGATAGTCATAAGAGTAACAACCAATATCCATAACACATTATGCCAAGGGCATAACAAATTATAGATGATTGGTAACATAAAATCTTTAATTCTTTTTGATAGTGTACGTGACTTGAGCATCATCTACTCCAAGGGATCTTGTTAATCCCTTTCGATTATTTATTTCTTCTTGTAATTGTTTCTTATTAGAAGAAGACATAACCTTTGTTACGCTACCCTTATAATGGTGAAGTAATGTATACTTCATTCATTCTTCCTTTTCTGAGGCTTAAACTTTTTCTCTGTCATAAATTCTTCTACCTCCTGTGAGGCATACTTCCTAGCCTCCTTAGAGTTATAACCTTCTCGCTGGTATTCTGATACCAGTTTCTTAAATGTTTTCTTCTGATCTTTTTTACGATCTGAACTAGACATTACTTTTCCTTATAGAAAATATGCTTTCCTATTTGAAAGGCTTTCTGTTTATGTAAAGCCCAACTAGGCTGAACATATGTAGCATGATAGTATACTACTTCTTCCATATTGTCTACGACAACACCCATAAGAACTAACCTTGCTGCTTCTTGGGCTGTATAGAAACCATCAGGATTATTCATAGTCTCTGACTTTCCATCGCAGTAATAACTAAAGGCGCATTGGTTTCTTACAGGATTACCCTTCCAATACTTACCAGCATGAACCACACTACAGATATCGTTAGGGTAGTCTGGTGACTGCACTCTTCGCATCACTACCACACCTACAGCAACCTGTCCTAAGAATGGTTCACCCCTTGCTTCAAAGTAAATAGTTTCAACTAGACATTGCTCTTGTTCTGAAAGTGAATCCTCTTCATAGTCTATGTAGTAATCGTCTGAGTCATACTCTACAAGAGAGTTATCGTGTGATGACTGCGCTTGTTGTGAAATTCCAAATGCAATTACAGTAGCAGCCAGCATTAGGAATATTAAAAAGTAAAATGTTTTCATCATTTGTTTAATTTATCAACTGAAAATAATTCTAGTTGATCCTCCATTCCCTTCATTGTGTCTTTCAGATATTCAATTTGAGAGGTGAGTTGTTTAACTCTTTTATAACAAGAGTATAGTTCTCTTGTTAGCTCTTTGTTATCATGCTTTAATGCATCTACCTCGCTTTCTAAATTGGAGCCCATGATACCCCCTCATCCTGTGGTCCATAGTTTTTTACTATGTAATCATAGGCATAGTCTCTAGCTGGTGAACCATAAAGGTCTAATACACTTCTAAGTATGTCCTCCATAACCCATCCCTTGAGGGATGATTCCTTGCCCTCCTGCATTAAGTCTTTAATAAATTGTTCAAGTCCTTTGGAGCTAATTGATTGTGACATTGTGATCGAGTCCTTCCTCGTTTATGTAAGTCGTTATCATACTGTCTTCGATGTTGGATAGTAAATCCATTAGCATATTCTTTTCTAGTCTTTGAGCTAGAAAGTTCTCGTCTACCTCATGCCAGCGAGAACCATCCCAACAGATATAGATAGCATCTATTTCTGTAGTCCATGTTTTCCCCAAGTCATTAGTGTTCACTGATCCATGAGCCTCCAATTCAAAGTGAAGACCTTCTGAATCATCGTCTATGTTAAAGCATACTATGGGCATCGTTCCTCTCCTCTGTTCTTCCACACCAATTGCATGGCTCATCCTTACCTACACCCATCGTTGTCTGTTCTACATTACAGTAGTGTTCCCAAAACTCTTGGCTCTGATCTTCTTCATAGTCTTGACTTTCCCATAGCTGCATGTAGGCATACCATTCTTCTAACTCATTTAGAAAAACATTTATCTCTTGTATAGGTATCTCTTTTACATCCCCTACATTATTAACAGACAGGATGTATTCATTCATGAGTGGGTCTATTTCACTATGATCTTTGTAGTTATACTTCATTACTCATCTCCTCTAGTCTCTCACGAGCTAGTGACTCAGCTTCTACCTCTGTAAATCCTTCCTCAAGGAACTGTTCATACAGGTTCTCTAGTAGCGTGTCATTCTCTAGGTTCGACATCGTGTATTTCCTCACGTTCTCTACAAAAAGTTTTATTATTTTCTTTCTTTTTATCCTTCATAGTAACAGGTTTTGTTACCTTGTTCAAGGCCTTTGCTACAGGATTGGATTTAGTTTTCATGGCTTTCTTCCTTCTCACATATACAGATGGTATGACCCATCGAGTTTAGTAGGGCTTCCATCACACCTACAGTGGGATTTCTTTTTCTTGTTTCTATATAACTTATATGACACTGACCTACCCCTGATCTATAGGATAACTCTTCTTGTGTTATATTCTTTTCTCTCCTGATTGTTACCAATAACTTAGCCCACTTATCAAAGATACTATCTATCTTAACCTGTTCCATTAGTATAACCCAGCCTCTAGCCTAGCTACCTCTGACATTTTATCTTGTGTCCAAGGTGGTTCAAAGGTAACAACAACATCACACCCTACGATACCTTCCACTCTCATGACTGCCTCTTGCACCCAGATAGGTATTGTCTGAGCCTCTGGACACCACGCAGATGTCAGCGTCATGGTTACAAAGCAGTTCTTCCCCTGTGTATCAGCGTCTTGTAAATCTATATCATAGATAAGACCAAGCTCGTATACATCCACAGGAATCTCAGGATCAAAGACTGTTTTTAGTTGTTGTATAATTTTATCTTTTAACATTTGTTTATCTCCAAGGTGGCGCTCTCGCTAGGATTTGAACCCAGAACCTACAGCTTAGAAGGCTGTCGCTCTATCCATTGAGCTACGAGAGCTACACCTCTTGTGTTAGGCTGCTATACGTTGTGTGACTAGCCTATCCCATGTCTTACTGTTCATCCACTTGGCAACCTTTTCTTGCCTTGATAGGATTCTTGATGGGATAGTATCCTCATTTCCTTTTTGCATCCTAAACTCAGGTGAGTTGTGGCTGGAGTAATGAGTTAGCGCAGACATCACAGAGAATAAGTTATGTCCTCTCACTGGAACCTCATCATAAATATATCTTTGATATAATTTCCAAGCCAGAGTTCTGTCTATACCTAAGTCTTTTGCATCGCCTCTGGTATGGACGTTCATACCTTCCCAAGGTTCTTTTTTATCTAGCTCAAAGAATAATTTCCACACATCTCTAGGAAAGATACTGGTCTTCGCCATCTTATAATAGGTAGCGTTACCTTCCTTCCACGAGGCAAGAGCATTTTCAAATGTCTCAGTGAAATCATTCACTTTGAATGTTCCTCTATGTGACTGCTTCATCACATGGTATTGCCCTGTAATCATCCCATTCTCACAGAATGTATCTATATTTCCAACGTAAAGAATTACTTTGCTTGATGCATCAAAGGTATTCTTCACGATAACTCTCAACTTTAGTTGAGTTTCATGTTTGTTGGTTGTTTCAATGTCTGTCGATACGTCTGGGAAGTCATAGTATACATGGGTGACAGCGCCATTTTTAGATAGGGTTGCCTTAGTTTTGCAACTATGCTCATCACCTATGAACATGCCAACGCCAAACGATTTCACCATCTGTTCATGGATAGGAACAGCCCAATCTTTATTTTCTATGACTGTATAAGTGTTGTTCACAACACTCAGGTAGCTATTCTCTGGTTGTTTAACCAGCATCTTCTTATCATTCGCCCAGATCATTTGATCTTTCCAGTCTGGGGTGCAGATAGCACGAGAAGATACTCCAAACATTGCTGGTTCTACTCCCTCAAAAGATTTGAGGAAAGCATATGGGACTTGTCTGTTACTAGCGATCATCTCCTGATCCTCCAATTTTGTTACGATTTAATCTGTCGTGCAATTTGCCTATGTTGATGTCAGCTACGTGACTCAAGGCAAAACCCAGATCATGTGCAATAGCACTCACATACCACAGCACATCACCTAATTCTTTTATCAAAGCATATCTTTCTTCATGGTTTAGGCTATCAACTGCGTTGCCCTCAAACTCTCTGTCTCTTATAATTTTCTTAACTTTGTTAGCTATCTCACCAGCCTCACCAGCAAGTCCTAACGCAGTATAAAGAAGCTTATCTTTATCCTTATATATGGCAGTCTCTGCTGCCCTATATTGATAGTCATCAAAGTTCATCTTCGATCTCCTCAACAATTTCTTTGAGCTTACGCTGCGTGTATAGTTGAACGTAAGTATCAGGCGAAGCCTCTACCTGTTTCAGTAGTTGCATAATACCTTGCATGGTTTTCAGTTCTGCTTCCATTGGTTCACTCCTAAAGATTAATTAAGACTGTGTAGTATCGTAAGATACTCTACTACACAGCCTTAATTATTTCAAGTGTTAAGTAGCCTTGAGATAGGATGGCTCTCCCTCTGGGAGAAAAGCCACGTTCTTAACTACCTTGTAGTTACCTGTATCAAACTTGATACGAATGGGGCGCTCGTCTTTTACTTTCTCTTCGTATTTATCCTTAACGAGTTCGACCCAACGATTACCTTTGGTAAGATATTCCCA
>TARA_R110002012_G_scaffold174258_3_pt1 | contig 12852 bp, 14 predicted proteins | sample TARA_R110002012 | Tara Oceans TARA_R110002012 (sample SAMEA4396515) | marine metagenome | biome: Westerlies Biome; feature: [DCM] deep chlorophyll maximum layer (ENVO:01000326); material: water (ENVO:00002006), including particulate matter (ENVO:01000060) such as... | depth 40 m
AAGCGCTTTACGCACGATAGCAATACCAACGTTCTGATCCGCGTTCTCACCAACCAGGCCTTCGAGCTTTTTGCCCGCCTGAACCAGTGCAACACCACCGCCAACAACGATACCTTCCTGAACAGCGGCACGTGTCGCGTTCAGTGCATCGTCAACGCGGTCTTTGCGCTCTTTTACTTCGATTTCGGACATGCCGCCAACACGGATAACAGCAACACCGCCGGCCAGTTTGGCAACGCGCTCTTGCAGCTTTTCACGGTCGTAATCGGAGGTGGTTTCTTCGATCTGGTTACGGATCTGAGCAACACGTGCTTCGATCTCGGCCTTTTCGCCTGCGCCATCAATGATCGTTGTCAGATCCTTGGTGATGGTTACTTTCTTTGCAGAACCCAGCATGTCCATTGTAACGGACTCAAGCTTCATACCCAGATCTTCGGAGATCACTTGACCGCCAGTCAGGATTGCAAGGTCTTGCAACATGGCTTTGCGACGATCGCCGAAACCAGGTGCTTTGACCGCTGCAATTTTCAGGCCGCCGCGCAGCTTGTTCACAACGAGTGTGGCAAGCGCTTCGCCTTCAACATCTTCCGAGATGATCAACAGTGGCTTTTGCGACTGGATGACCTGCTCGAGCAGAGGAACCATTGGCTGCAAGCTTGAGAGTTTCTTCTCGTGCAACAGGATGATCGCGTCTTCCAGCTCAACCGTCATTTTGTCAGAGTTGGTGACAAAGTAAGGCGACAGGTAGCCGCGGTCGAACTGCATGCCTTCGACAACATCAGTCTCTGTTTCCAGACCTTTGTTTTCTTCGACGGTGATAACACCCTCGTTGCCGACTTTCTGCATCGCGTCCGCAATCTGGCGGCCGATTTCAGTTTCGCCGTTAGCAGAGATCGTACCGACCTGTGCAACTTCGTCGCTGTCGTTGACAGGGCGCGCTGCTGCTTTGATTGCTTCAACGACTTTCAACGTGGCCATATCGATGCCGCGCTTGAGGTCCATCGGGTTCATGCCAGCGGCAACCGATTTCATGCCTTCTTTGACGATGGCTTGGGCCAGAACAGTCGCGGTTGTTGTACCGTCGCCTGCTTCGTCATTGGTCCGGGAAGCAACTTCCTTGACCATCTGTGCGCCCATGTTTTCGAACTTATCTTCCAGTTCGATTTCTTTGGCCACGGATACACCGTCTTTGGTGATGCGTGGTGCACCGAAGGATTTGTCCAGAACCACGTTGCGGCCTTTTGGACCCAACGTGACTTTAACCGCATCAGCAAGGATGTTCACACCCTTAAGCATACGGTTACGGGCGTCGGTCCCGAATTTTACATCTTTAGCAGACATAGTGTCTTCTCCTAAAATCTTGTTTTGATGTCAGCGTGTCGTGGGTGGGGCCGCATGGCCCCGTCCGGCCTGAATTCAGGACAGGATCCCCATGATGTCGCTTTCTTTCATCATCAGCAGCTCTTCTTCGTCGAGCGTGACTTCTGTACCGGACCATTTGCCGAACAGCACTTTGTCACCGACTTTTACAGCCATCTCGATCAGCTCACCGCTGTCCTTGCGTGCACCGTCGCCGCAAGCAACGATTTCGCCTTCAGCGGGCTTTTCTTTTGCGGAATCAGGGATGATCAAGCCACCCTTAGTTTTTTCTTCGCTTTCGGTGCGACGCACCAACACGCGGTCGTGAAGCGGTTTTAATGCCATCTTTCAGCTCCTTAAGGCTCAAAGTTATTCTTCCAAGCCCCGTTCTCCTGGTGGAGAGGCGCGGCCATTAGCACTCAATGCCATAGAGTGCTAATGACGCTTAGCTAAGGAACTCGCCTCTTCTAGTCAAGCATTGAAGTCTGGAAAATTTTAACCAACCTGCTTTAGTAAGCTGAACTTAGCCGGTCCCCAGCACACGGGCGGCTACATTTACTGCTTCGGCTCCAGTCGGGGACAAGCCGTAAACGCCTTTTTCGATTTTTTCAAACCAACCATAATGGTTGTCGCGCATCATAATCGTCGCACGTTTCACGTCCGCCTCGCGGGCAACATCTGCACCTTTGCTGGCACCTGCCTCATAAAGGTAAACCGCCAGCTTGAGCGCATCCTGCCGATACGCCGTTACCAACCCCGCTCTGGTCTGCCCGCCATCATTGGGGTCGCCCTGACGCCGCGCAAATTCACGCAGCAGTGTTTTCTGGCGTTTAAGCGACTTACGCGGCACAAAAGGCCCCGGGTCGCAATGCACCTCGACAAACCCATCTTTCAGTCGAACGGTTATCAACCCCAAGCCCAGACGTCTTGCCAAGGCCGAGTTATTTTTGATTGCTTTTGCAAATCGTTTGCCCGGCTGCCTCGCGACGGCAAGATAGACATCATCGCTGACCGATAGCCGCGCAACGCACTGGTGAAACAATGCCAAACTGAACCCGAGCTTTAGCTCAACCACGACCGGCGGCTCTGCTCCTCGAATAGCAACGACATCGGCAGCCCCGACTTCGGATTTCACTACATATCCCTGATCCTCGAGAAAGGATTTAATCGGCAGATACAGGTCGGTTTCACGCGCAGTGCTCATGCCCGCAATGTTAGCAGTTTTCACAATCGCCTGAGAAGCCCCTGACCGGAGTTAATTGATCATCTTTCATCAAGCTCCCGGAACAAATGCAGGTGGTGACAAGCGCGCAGCCCCCCCATATAAGGCAAATAATTCTTACCTCTCCAGCGCAGGAAACCTTTATGACGACGCTTGTTTTTGGCCACAAATCCCCCGACACCGATAGCACTGGCAGCCCGATCATATGGTCTTGGTACCTGAACGAAGTCATGGGAATAGAAGCCTCGCCCGCTCTGTTGGGGGAACCCAACACAGAAGCTTTGTTCATGCTGGACCATTGGAACCTTGATAAGCCGCAGATCATCGATGGCGTTCAAGCTGGCCAACCTGTTGTCATCGTCGACACAAATAACCCCGCGGAACTGCCTGAGAATATCAATCAGGCGGACATCAAGGCGATAATTGACCACCACCTTCTGGTTGGTGGCCTTGAAACCAAGACCCCCATCCATATCGTGATGAAGCCGTTGGCTTGCACAGCTACGATCATGTACAAACTGATCGGCGAAAACATGTCCCGTATGCCAAAAGACATCAAAGGTGCGATGTTGACGTGCATTCTGTCCGACACGCTGGAATTCCGCAGCCCCACGACCACCCCAGAGGATCAAACCATAGCACAGTCGCTCGCCAAAGAACTTGGCGTGGAAATTGCCGATTATGCAGCACAGATGTTCGCAGCGAAATCCGATGTATCGTCGTTTTCCGAAGCAGAACTGCTGCGGATGGACAGCAAAGAATACGAAGTCGGGAGCATGCAATTTCGCGTGTCAGTTCTGGAAACCACATCGCCCGCATCCATCCTGAGCCGCAAGGACGTGCTGATGGCGGCAATGCCCGGCGTTGCTGCCGAGGACGGCGCTGACCAGGTACTGCTGTTCGTAGTGGATATTCTCAATGAAGAAGCCACCATGCTTATTCCGAATGCGCTCAGTAAATCCGTTGCCGAGAAAAGCTTTGGCGCGACTGTCGTCGGCGATACCGTGGTGCTACCTGGCGTCATGAGCCGCAAAAAGCAGATAATACCAAATCTCAAGGTCTGACCTGCTAAAGATTGACAGACTTTGCGAATAGAAGCTCCTGTATTGCAGGAGCTTCTTGGGTTTTCGGGTGTCGACAACCTTGCAGGCCCGCCAGATCATAAAGCCTTTTTGATGTGCACGAAGCGCCTTTAGTATCCCACCACACGGGACGCCTTTCAATATATCTTGTTTCAAGGGGCAAGTTTTATCACAGAATCTAATGCGACATCATCTCTCTCTTGAAACTGCTGAGTTATTGCCCCGCACCGGGATGTATGCTTTCTGCGCATAAATCCAATCGGAGCGGAGCACGACATGACCCAGATCATCAATAACCTTTTCGAAATCTCTGACCGCTACGAAGCTTTGTTTGTAGACCTTTGGGGCTGTGTGCATGACGGTGTGAAAGCGCTACCTGATGCGGTCACCGCGCTTCAGGCGTATCGCAGATCAGGGGGCAAAGTCATTTTGGTCACCAACTCTCCGCGCCCCCGCAACCAAGTGATCAAACAATTAGGTCAATTTGGCGTGGCAGAAGACGCTTGGGACGATATTGCCACCTCGGGCGATTCCGCGCGAACGGCAATGTATCGCGGGATGGTGGGTTCGGACATCTGGCACCTAGGGCCACCCACGGACAAACATTTTTTCGATCCGATCGAAATTCTGGATAACCCTGTAGAAATTAACAAAGTTGCATTGGAAGACGCAGAAGGCATCGTTTGCACCGGCCCGTTTGACCCCTTGGCTGACCCCTCCACCCTACGCCCGCAATTGCTGTTAGCTAAACAAAAAGGGTTAAAGCTGCTCTGTGCGAACCCTGACATCGTGGTGGACCGGGGCGATATCCGCGAGTGGTGCGCCGGTGCTGTTGCTGCGCTTTACACCGAGATGGGTGGTGAAAGCCTCTATTTCGGCAAACCGCATCCTCCGATCTATGACTTGGCGCGGCGCAAGTTGTCAGCGTTGGGCGCGGACGTGGCGAATAGCGATATCCTGGCAATCGGCGACGGAATTCATACAGACGTAAAGGGCGCAATAGGCGAAGATATCGATTCTCTTTTTATCACCGGAGGACTTGCCGCACAGGAAACTCACACGCAAACTCAACCGGATCCAGAGGCACTTAAGCGTTTTCTTGATCGTGAAATGTCATCGCCGACCTATTGCATCGGCTTTTTGAGGTAAAATTTACCCTTGCTTTTCTGCGACTGCGAAGTAATAAAGTTTCATAACAACCCAAACAAGAGTTACTTTATTACGGGAAAGGTGCAGTATGTTGGATAATTTACCCCGCGGCACAATCTGTATCGAAGATATTGAAATCGGCATGTCACGCCATCTGCAAAAGGTGGTGACCGATGAAGACATTGAAATGTTCGCCCAGATTTCCACAGATCGTAACCCGGTGCACTTGGACGACGATTATGCCCGCGACACTATTTTCGAAGGCCGTATTGCGCACGGTATGCTGACAGCGGGGCTTATCTCGGCTGTAATCGGTGAACAGTTGCCTGGTCATGGTACCGTCTATATGGGGCAATCGTTAAAGTTTCTCGCCCCGGTGCGGCCTGGTGACATGGTCTATGCTGAGGTCAAAGTGACTGACATCGACTTCTCCAAACGCCGGGTGAAGCTTGATTGCCACTGCGCTGTTGCTGGCAAGAAGGTATTGGTTGGCGAAGCCACAGTTTTAGCTCCGTCACGCAAATTTGACTGACTATCCGGCCCTGTGCGTGCACCTTGTTCTGGAAAGGCGTCATACACTAAAACAAAATTCCCCAGACTGATTCCTTTGGCCTCTTAATTTTGGACCCGAGCCATAATATTAGCGACTAGGTAAGGTTGTGCTGCTTGTCAGCGCGGGCAGACGCGTCTACCACCTAGGCCATGGAAATCATTCGCGACTATCAATATGTAGCACCTACCGATCGTGACGCGTCAGCGGCGATTGGAAACTTTGACGGGGTACATCTCGGGCATCGATCTGTTATAGACTTGGCGCGGGATGCGGTGCCGAACGCGCCTCTTGGCGTAGTGACTTTTGAACCGCATCCAAGAGAATATTTCGCCCCAGGCGCTCCTCCTTTTCGGTTGATGAGCGGTGAAGCGCGCGCGAATCAGTTGGAAAAAATCGGCGTCGATAAGCTTTATGAATTGAATTTTGACGCGGCTCTTTCGAGCCTGAGCCCCCGTTCATTCGCGTATGATGTGCTGCTATCCGGGTTGGGGCTGCGCCATGTCGTGATCGGCGCGGATTTCAAGTTTGGAAAAGCGCGGACCGGGACTGCTGCATTATTGCAGGAGTTCGGTGCCGAAATGGGCTTTGGTGTAACGGTGGCCCCGTTGATGGTGCAGGGGCCGAACACTGTTTCATCGACCGCTATACGCAATGCACTTAGCGGTGGACGCCCCCGCGATGCGGCCGCGATGTTGGGTCACTGGCACCGCCTCGAAGGCCCGGTATTGCATGGTGAAAAGCGGGGACGCGAATTGGGCTATCCAACCGCAAACATGTCCATCGACAGGCTGCATCCGCCAGCATTCGGCGTCTATGCGGTGCTTATAGATGTGCTGGAAGGGGGCCAAGCCGGTCGCTATCATGGCGTCGCCAGCCTAGGGGTTCGCCCCATGTTTGGCAAAAACAAAGCCAACCTCGAAACGTTTCTATTTGATTTCAAGGGGGATCTATATGGAAAGCATGTCTCGGTCGCTCTCGTAGAATACCTTCGCATAGAACAAAAGTTTGACAGCCTTGACGCACTGATCACCCAAATGGACGCGGACAGCCACCGCGCCCGAACCATATTGGCAGCACTATGAACACACCCATCGCCCCCAAAGGTCTGGCCAAGGACTTTTGGAAGAAAAAGCCTCTAACTGAGATGTCTCCGGAAGAATGGGAGGCCCTGTGTGATGGTTGCGGTAAATGTTGCCTGAACAAGCTTGAGGACGAAGATACTCAGGAAGTCGCCTTGACCCGCGTTGCCTGCCGCCTGCTGGACGATGCGACCTGCCGCTGTACCCACTATGTCAATCGTCACCAGTTTGTGCCCGATTGTATCGTGCTGAAACCCGACAACCTTGACACCCACGCCTATTGGATGCCGCTGACCTGCGCTTATCGACTGCTTTGGCAGGGACAACCCTTGTACGACTGGCATCCATTGGTCAGTGGTGACCCCGACACGGTTCATACCGCCGGAGTTTCAGTTCAGCACGATACTGTATCTGAATTCGATACGCCCTTTGAAGAATGGGAAGATCATATAATTGAGGAGCCAACCTGATGTTTTTTGCCTCTGACAACGCAGGCCCAGTTCACCCCCAAATTATGGAAAGGTTGGCCCAGGCTAATACCGATCATGCCATGCCATATGGGAATGACACCCTCATGGATGAGGTGCGCGATACCATACGCGCCACCTTCGAGGCCCCTGATGCTGCGGTGTATCTGGTTGCGACCGGTACCGCCGCGAATGCTCTCGCGCTAGCGTGTTATACGCAACCTTGGCAGACAATCTTTTGTTCTGTCACGTCCCATATCAACGAAGACGAATGCAACGCACCTGAATTCTATGCAGGTGCAGCAAAGCTGACAGTCATTGAAACCGATGACAAAATGGTGCCTGATATGCTGGCCCGCGCCATCGAAAAGCAAGCGGATGGTAATGTGCACGGTGCGCAGCGGGGGCCGGTGTCTATTACTCAGGTGACCGAACGCGGCACCGTCCATACGCTGGAAGAACTGAAGGCCCTGACGACTGTTGCAAAATACTATGGGCTTCCCGTGCATCTGGACGGCGCGCGGTTTGCCAACGCTCTTGTTGCCTTGGGCTGCACACCGGCCGAGATGACGTGGAAAGCTGGTGTGGACGTCGTCAGTTTTGGCGGCACCAAAAACGGCTGCATGGGGGTAGAGGCCGTTATATTCTTTGATCCCGCCAAGGCGTGGGAATTTGAATTGCGACGCAAAAGAGGGGCGCATCTTTTTTCCAAACACCGCTATCTGTCAGCACAGATGGCCGGCTATATGCAGGATGGGCTGTGGAATGAACTGGCAACTCAAGCGAATGCGAATGCGGCCTATCTTGCTGAGGGTTTGAAAAAGGCGGGGGCCGATTTTCTGCACCAGCCCGACGCAAACATGATTTTTGCAAGCTGGCCACGGCATATTCACCAAAAGCTCCACAAGGCCGGTGCCAAGTACTACATTTGGAATGGCACTTTAGAGGGCAGTGACCCTGATGGACCTTTAGGTGCACGTCTGGTCTGCGACTGGTCAATCGGAAGAGATGCAATCGACCAGTTTCTTTCGCATTTCAAGAACTAGCTTCGGGCCAAGAATGTCCATATCTGCGCCGCTACGGCTTCTGGGTGGGTCAACGGTGCCATATGCCCTGCCCCGGCGATCTCACAACGGGTCACGTTCGGCAGGCGCTTGGCCAGCGACGTGCTGATCGCATCGGTCATGTCACCAGAGGTGGCACCATCCATCAGCAACACTGGCATGGACGCACGTTCGAACATCCCAGGGGCCAGCAGCCCCGCACTGTCATCGCGTAGGAAAGGCTGGCTGGCAGGGACATAATGAATACGGTCTGCCATATACTGGCGCAGTTTTTCAGGTGTCTGTTCCCAACCGTTACCGTCCCCCCAACCGGTGTTGAAAATCCGCGCGGCCTCCATTCTGTCTCCGCTGTCGAAAGCAGCGTTGAACGCCGCGCTGTTGCGATCGGCGGCGGCAACCCTTGCCGGGTCATCGACCAATGCCGCAGCAAAGTATACCGGTTCTATCATCGTCAGGCTGCGCACCAATTCCGGGTTTTCGATGGCCAGTCGCAACCCTATCGTCGCCCCGAAGGAATGCCCGATGACATCCATTGGTTCCGTTAGCAAGCTACGGGCCATATCGGTAGCAACATCATGAAGGTTACCTTTACCGTCCCAATCACCAGATTTTCCGTGCGAAGGCAGGTCGAAGCATAAAAGACTTATCTCGTCCTCCAGTGCCTCACCCACCCCGCGCCACGCGCCGGAGTGCGCAAGCGTGCAATGTATTCCCAAGGCGTGACGAGGACCGTGTCCGTACCGTCGGGTAAATATATCTGGCCTCACAATTTGCCTGCCAGCACCAGATCCAGGTCTTCAAGGCGATCCTGCCCCCAAAACTTTTGACCGTCGTCCAGGATATAGAACGGCGCGCCAAATACACCTTTTTCAACAGCCTCCTCGAGATTCCGGGCAAAGGTATCTGCGCCTTGCAGCATACCCTTTTCGGCGATGTCCGGATTAAATCCAGCCTTCTCAAGGCAGTCACGCACAACGTCGTCTTGTGCAATATCACGATTTTCGGCCCATACCGCCGCCATGAACAGCTGGCAAAGCTTGCCCACGTCCCCGCCTTCGTTCTGTGCCGCGATAATCGCATAGCATGAGGGTGCCGCATTGGTAGGCCAATGCGCGGGCTTTAGGTTAAACGGCATACCGAGCTTCTTAGATTGCCGGGTCAATTCTATCCCGCGGTATTCCTGACGGCTGGGGTGGCGATCCTTAGGGGGCTGTCCCCCGGTCCGTCCAAATGCGGTAATCAGGTCAAAAGGTTTATAGGTAATAGTTGCATTGTGCTTGGCAGCTACCGACTCGAGCCTGTCCCCCGCCAGATAGGCATATGGTGAAAGTGTTGTAAAAAAATAGTCGATATGAGGCATTTGGCTCTCCGATGGGGGCTTGTGTCGCTTTGCCAGACCGTAAGGTCATGTTAAGCGGTGTCAACGTAACGATTCTGTCACATGTTATGCAACCGGAGACCCTTTGCACATGGCTCAAACCTCTGAACCCAAACTAATCTCAGGTAACGCGAACATGCCGTTGGCCAAGGCGATAGCAAGGCGCATGTCCTTGCATCGCGGTGTAAATGTAGGACTGGTCGATGCGCGGGTGGAACGGTTCAACGATGGGGAAATCTTCGTCGAGGTATACGAAAACGTACGTGGCGAGGACATGTTCATCATCCAACCCACTTCCAATCCAGCCAATGACAACCTTATGGAATTATTGATTATGGCCGATGCACTGCGCCGGTCCTCGGCGGCACGTGTCACCGCCGTACTACCCTATTTTGGGTATGCCCGCCAAGATCGACGTACCAAGGCCCGTACACCGATCACGGCCAAAATGGTTGCGAATATGATGGTCGGCACGGGCATTGAACGCATTTTGACAATGGATCTCCACGCGGCGCAGATTCAGGGTTTCTTTGATATCCCGGTCGATAACCTTTACGCCTCCCCGGTTTTCGCTCTGGACATCAAAAACGAATTTAAGGATCGCATGAGCGAACTGATGGTAATTTCACCTGACGTTGGTGGTGTGGCCCGCGCCCGCGAGCTTGCAAAGCGCATTAACTCCCCCCTTGCCATCGTAGATAAGCGCCGCGAAAAGCCTGGTGAGATCGCCGAGATGACCGTAATTGGCGACGTCACAGACAAGATTTGCCTGATCGTAGACGACATCTGCGACACGGCAGGCACACTGTGTAAAGCGGCCGAAGTTCTGATTGAGAATGGTGCCAAGGAAGTGCATTCATATATCAGTCACGGCGTCATGTCGGGCCCCGCAGTTGAGCGGATCAGCAATTCTGTGATGAAATCGCTGGTTATTACCGATAGTATCGCGCCAACTGCTGCGGTTAAGCAGGCCGCAAATATTCGAATCGTACCTACCGCGCCGATTTTTGCTCAAGCAATTTTGAATATCTGGAATGGCACCTCAGTGTCGTCCCTATTCGATGCGGAATCGCTCGAACCCATTTATGATGGCATGTATAAGTCTAACTGACGCCAGCCCTCGGGGGGTCAGTAAAGATCCCAATCATCCTTTTGCGACAGCGCACCGATGGCCATCCAAGCAACGCGCACCCGAGCGATTCGGGTGTCGCCCCACGTGCGGAACACCAGATCGAACCCGTCTTCCGAAATATTTTCACATCGAATATCCGCCCGCATCACGGTCGCGTTGTCTACGTCCCATAATGCAAGTGACGCTTGGACAGTCGGTGTCTCTTTGTAACGGGTCGAAAATATGATCCTGTTGCGACGCTCACGCGGCCCTGACCCCGTCCACATTTCGCCGCCGTCTTCAAAATCCGAAAACAGCACTTTCTCTCCGCTATCGATACCTATGCTATTCCCAATTATTCTTTTCATCGCAATAACTTGGTCTGCCTATGTTTCGAAAATTTCTATCGGCCAACCATAGAGTGCGCACTTCAAATAGAAAAGGCCCCGCAAATGCGAGGCCCTTCGTATTTTGATTGTTAAGAACGCGTCAGAGGCTAGGTTGCTTGCTCGACAGTCCGATTTCGTCGCCCATGGCAACCATGTCAGACAACAGTTTTGCCGCTTCATCTACCGGGCCCGGCTCATTTACGAAGCCGTCCTTGGCATTCTGATAGGTAGTCTTGGCTTCTTCCATCATTTCGTCCAAATGCTCTTGGGTCATATCCCCCTTGGGCACGGCGCGTTCGGCCAAAACCGAAACACCATTTGCCGAAATTTCAGCGAAACCGCCGGTAACCACATATTCAGCAGTACCTTCCGGGCCGTCAACACGGAGCACACCAGGGCGCAACGTGGTGATGGTGGGAGCATGATCAGGCATTGCCGCCATGTCCCCATCTGCACCCGGAATCTGAACGACCGTCACCTGCATCGAGGCCAGCCGCCGCTCGGGCGAAACGAGGTCGAATTGCATTGTGTCTGCCATTGTCAGCGCTCCTTAAGCGGCATCAGCCGCCATTTTTTCAGCTTTCGCTTTCACTTCTTCGATGCCACCAACCATATAGAAGGCACCTTCGGGTAGGTGATCATATTCACCCGCAACAACCGCCTTGAACGACTGGATTGTTTCTTCCAAAGGAACCTGCTTACCGTCAGATCCGGTAAAGACCTTTGCCACGTCGAAAGGCTGGCTCAGGAAGCGTTCGATCTTACGGGCACGGGCAACGGTCAGTTTGTCATCTTCCGACAGTTCGTCCATGCCGAGAATTGCGATGATATCCTGAAGTGACTTGTAGCGCTGAAGCACACCCTGAACGTCACGAGCAACGTTGTAGTGCTCTTCTCCAACGATGGACGGATCCATCAAGCGCGAAGTCGAACCCAGCGGGTCAACGGCAGGGTAGATACCTTTTTCCGAGATAGAACGGTCAAGAACCGTCGTCGCATCGAGGTGCGCAAACGATGTCGCAGGCGCAGGGTCGGTAAGATCATCCGCAGGTACGTAAACGGCTTGAACCGAAGTAATCGAACCGGATTTGGTCGATGTAATGCGTTCTTGCATCTGACCCATGTCTGTCGCCAGCGTTGGCTGATAGCCAACCGCCGAAGGAATACGACCCAGCAGAGCGGAAACCTCGGAACCCGCTTGTGTGAAGCGGAAGATGTTGTCGACGAAGAACAGAACATCTGTACCGGACTGGTCGCGGAACTGTTCGGCCAATGTTAGACCTGTCAGAGCAACACGCATACGCGCTCCGGGAGGTTCGTTCATCTGGCCGTACACCAGCGCAACCTGCGATTTCTCAAGGTCATCAGGGTTGATAACATTGGATTCGATCATCTCGTGGTAAAGGTCGTTACCTTCACGGGTCCGTTCACCAACACCGGCGAAAACCGAATAACCGGAGTGCACTTTTGCGATGTTGTTGATCAATTCCATGATCAACACGGTTTTGCCAACACCGGCACCACCGAACAGACCAATTTTACCACCCTTAGCGTAAGGAGCCAGCAGGTCGATAACCTTGATGCCGGTTTCCAGCACTTCGGACGATGTCGATTGCTCAGCAAACTCGGGTGCATCAGCGTGGATCGAGCGACGCTCTGTCGATTTGATCTCGCCTTTTTCGTCAATGGCTTCGCCAACGACGTTCATGATGCGACCCAAAGTGGCGTTACCAACTGGGATCGAGATAGGGGCGCCAGTGTCTTCTACGCGTTGACCGCGAACCAGACCTTCTGTCGCGTCCATCGCGATAGTACGAACTGTATTCTCGCCAAGGTGCTGAGCCACTTCGAGGACCAGTTTCTTGCCGTGGTTTTCAGTCACAACAGCGTTAAGGATCTCCGGCAGGTGATCCTCAAACTGCACATCGACGACAGCGCCGATGACTTGTGTAATTTTGCCGACTGCATTTGCCATGTCGTTTCTCCGATTTGTTCTACA